>WLWD01000613.1_pt1 | contig 42028 bp, 25 predicted proteins | sample 6712731 | NCBI WGS metagenome assembly WLWD01 (sample SAMN12718690, study PRJNA576275) | sponge metagenome | isolation source: marine sponge | host: Mycale hentscheli | place: New Zealand: South Island, Marlborough, Capsize Point | collected 2014-11-01 | reverse complement strand
TAATTCATGTTCTTTCTAATCCTATCCAGGCCTTCATACAGGATTTTTATTGCTACCTAGGACAGCTTCAGTTGGAAAGATCTTTCAGCTATATGAAGCTCATTAAACCCGTATATGTAATACTGACCAAAACGTTGGTCTGCTCATGAGAGTTCTGAGCTTTCTGCTATAAAGTTTCAAGTTCTAGATAAAAAATTATATTTTAGAAAACTGAGCTTTTATTTAGTTTTTAATAATAAAAGAATTTAGCTCGAGTCACCACTCATAATTATAATGAAAAATTCAGATGTATTTGGTGAGGGGGGGGCGGGAGGAAATTTTAGCCCCCCTTCCTGTATGGCCTTGCTATCCATAAATTCAATTTTATGCTCCCAGTTGTGTACATCATGCCTTATTCAGACAATGCAAAAGCCAGCAACAGCAAAAGCAACATATCAGTAGGGAAAGGGAGGGGGAAAAAGTTTTGGTGCTGTATGCTCTATATGGTGTTTCTGTGTAAACCCTTTACCTTATGCATGCGTGAACAGATTGTGAACAGACTAACGGTAATGTCAACCACTCCCCTCTCAGTTCAGTTTTTCCCACGTGTTCAATAAGTTCAACCAGACTTCAGAATCCTGGGATTTCTCCGACGATGGCAGCGACTTAATAGGTAGGTGGTCTGAGCTGAGAAGCCTGCTCTGCTCTACTCTCATTGCTCCTACCTGTAGGTATTGGCTGCAGAACATTTGGTGGCGTCGGTGTGATAGTCTGTGGATCTGATCAACTTTGTCATTTTGCCTCGTCATCACTGTTGGAGACTACTGGTCACCATCTTTCGTGCTGTGGTAGTCTTCCAGCTTCTGTTGACCAGTGAGTGGAGGTTTTTTGCATTTCGTGGGCTATGATATTGTGTGTGGTCAGGTGCACTTCCAGTTCTCATGTATGGGTTCCGGCCAGGGTGGCAAATTTTTTTTTCCTTTCAGATTTTGGAACCAAGCCTATGTAGACACTGCTATAAGAATTGAGGCACCTTCTATGTTTCAGTTTCAGGAGTGATAAAAGCTGCTTCAAAGTGTGTGTGTGTGTGTGTGTGTGTGTGGAATATCACAAGCCAATTTACTCTCATGAAAATCACTTATATTTCATGAAACAATAAATAACCTAAGCTAAATACAAGTTTACCAATGCAATTTAATCTTTATATCTGCATATTGTGTGCCCCCCAGGCTAAAAGTCTTGGGGGCCAGTGACCCCTTCCACCCCCTCCTGCACTTCTATCATCCCTGCAGTTTGTGTTGAAGTTTAAAACTGTTTTTAGTAACTCACAAGTGCTGAACTGTCTTGTATGTTGCTGTTATTGGAAGTTGAACAAGTGAACAAACATTCCTTCTAACAATTGTGAAACAGTATTCCTGTTTTGTATTGATGGGTTTGTAGCTCGTAAGTGCTGGGACGCCTTGTGTGTTGTAGCAGATTGAACAACCAGTGGGACACACATGAATCTGCGAGAGAGTGTTGTCCATTAATGCCGTCAATCGTCCCATGGGATGTTCCATTAAAATTTTGGAATTTATTAAATTTGTAACTTTCACTGCCGGGAACACCTCCTTGTGATCAAAAAGCGAACACATGCACACACATGATGTGTATAAATTTGAAAGTGAACAGACACACAAATGACGTGCATAAATCGAAAAGCGAACACACACACACATGATGTGTATAGATTTAAGTGAACACACACACATGACGTGTATAAATCTAAAAGCGAACAGACACACATGACTGTCCATAAATTTAAAAGCGAACACACACACACATGATGTGTATAAATTTAAAATGAACACACACACACACATGATGTGTATACATTTAAAATGAACACACACACATGAAGTGCATAAATCAAAAAGCGAACACACACATGACGTGCAGAAATCTAAGAGTATACACAATGTGTATAAAAATTTAAAAGCGAACACACACATGATGTGCATCAATTAAAAGCAAGCAAACACATGATATTAATGAAGCTAAAAGCGAACACACACATGATGTGTATAAATTTAAAAGCGAACACACACATGATCTGCATCAAAAGTGAATACACACATGATGTGTATAAATCTAAAAGCGAACAGACACACACACATGATGTGCATCAACTAAAAGTGAAAATACACAAGTATATAAATTTAATATTGAACACACACATACATATACGTACAAATCCAAAATTGAACACACACAACGTACATAAATCCAAAAGTGAACATACACACGTGTGCATCAATTAAAAGCAAACAAACACATGATATAGTAGAAGACAAAATAAAGTTCCAAATTCCGTTCTGTAGAACGGCCGTCGCAGACTTAAAAAAGGGGAAAAAACAGTACGCCATTTGGTAAAAAAACAGCCATTCCGTTCGACCGAGTTACTATTTTAATCTTTCTTGTTTACCGTATGTCTCGCTCAAAGCAATATAGAAAATCGTTTATCCAATAAAACGTTCCTATCTTTTGTTTACAGGCTCCTGCAGCTTTATCGAAGCAAGTTAAATTTTTGTACGATTTTTTTTGCACTATCTCCGTAGAGTTTAATGGTCGATACAAGGCCTTAGCTTGCTGATATAGCTATGGAAGAGTTTCTAGCTAGAAAATATCCTGTGAACTGATAGAAAAGCTTAACCATTTTTTACCGTTAGAGCAAACGGTGTCAGCCGTTTTGTCAAAACGGTACAGAATGCAAAAAAAAACTACAGTTTTATGGCCGTAAAACTGTAGTTTATATAGTATCTCCTACTGTAGTTATAAACCTGAAAGTGAACACACACATGATGTGCATAAATCTAAAAGTGAACATGCACACATGATGTGCATCAACTAAAAGTGAACATACACAAGTGTATAAATTTAAAAGTGAACACACACAGATATTTATAAATCTAAGAGCAAACACACACACACATGATGTGCATCAATAAAGCGAACACACATGACGTGTATAAATCTAAAAGCAAACATACACAATGTATAAATTAAAAAGCGAACACACACACGATGTGCATCAATTAAAAGTGAACTCACATGACGTGTATAAATCTAAAAGCAACATTCACGATATGTATAATCTAAAAGTGAACACACACATGATGTGCATCAACTAAAAGCGAACACACACACATAATGTGCATCAATTAAAAGTGAACACACACAAGTATATAAATTTAAACACACACATGATGCATATAAATCCAAAAGCGAACACACACACATGATGTGTATCAATTAAAAGTGAACATACACATTATATTTACAAAGCTAAAAGCGAACACACACACATGATGTGTATAAATTTGAAAGCAAACACACACATGTGTATAAATGTAAAAGCGAACATGTGCACAAATGTAAAAGCGAACATACACGATATGTATAATCTAAAAGTGAACACACACACGTGATGTGTATCAATCCAAAAGCGAACACATACACATGATGTGCATCAATTACAAGTGAACATACATATGTGTATAAATTTAAAAGCAAACACACACATATGAAATGCATCATAAAAAGCAAACACACACACACATGATGCTTAAACCTAAAACGAACAAACACGAACAAACACACACAAGTCCAGTGTGCGAGCTCCCATGATGTGTACAAGAATACAAACATATGATGCATACAAGTCTAACATACACAGTATGTATATTTATATTCAGGCACTACTACTTTTTGTTTTTGAGACCTTATAACTTTTTAGCCTTCACTGGAGTTGCATTATTATTTTATTTATTTTTGGTATTTTTTTGGTTGTCTACCTGCCTTAAAGAAATCTATTGCTACATTACTATTAAGAACTCCTGAACATACAATTACCTTGATGCTATTCCTCAAACTTGCTAAGAGTCATAAAAATCAGCTGCAGAAGCATCTCCCTCCTGATAATGCTCAACAAATTCTAAAGTTTTCGACATTGGAGGCCTTGAGTTGACCACTTCCACAGATCTGGGTAGAGCAGCCACTACCAAGGAACGCCTACCTCCAATACTTCTCGCTAACAATGTCCACACTGTTCATTAGGGCCACTGGTGTTTCGGCTAGCTTGAATACTTCCAATCGCCTCCCCAAGTTCGCAAAAACTCCTGGTCAGAACACCAGTCTGGTATAGACGACCCTTTACCTTTCCATTATACGTGGGCGTTGGGAAGGGTCTGGTGTGAGAGCTCCACATCGGATTGGTACTCGCCCATAGTAAAGTTTGCGAGCGTTTTTTACGCCGTAACGTACGCGCGCACTTACAGTTTAACTGCGTTATGGCGGGGCTTCATCAAGGGCAGCTCTTTGTTTTGCAAAAGTTGTATAGGCATAACAAAAATTCTTGCAAACATATGCTTCTTTCCTGCTGTCAATGGTGTGACCACCTCTTCCTTCTTTTTGGGATACATTTAAAACCATTTCTTTCCATATATTAGTGACTAATTCTATTCCTGTGCTCCTAGAAGACGTCTGTTTTTAACATTAGTCGAATCAGCACAAGCTTAATAGGTTTATCTTCATTATCACCATCACCACCACCACCACCACCCCCACCACCATCATCATCATCATCATCATCATTATTATCATTATTACTGTTATTATTATTATTATTATTTATTGTTGTTATTATTAATTATTATTGTGGTGGAAGACCCGACTGATTGAACTGTCTCCTCCCCACAGCTGTGAACATTTCAATAATTGTTAGTATTATTATTGTATTATAGAGCCTTTTTCTCTGGCATCCATTTCCATAACTTCACACTTAGGATCATTGACATTTACCCAACCCCATCGCACTTGTATAGTTTTGTATCATGATCCTCCCTCGTGGTGGCGGCGCTGCGCTGGTTTGATACATTATGGCTGGACAGGCCGTCACCAGTCAGTCATGCTATGTTAACGTTTAATGGCAACGTGGAATTAATTATTCTTATTAAAACATTTCGTTAACCTTTGGGCGTAGAATTAGGAGAGCAAGGGCAGCCCTCAACTACAACCCCTCCGAAGTCTTACCCATCGAAGCTGACTCTGGTGGCAGCCTATCATTCGGAACTCCAACAATTGGTGGCAGCGGTAAAGTCAATTAGCCGTCGAGCCTTATACCTAACTCGTGCTTACCTCGATTTAGAACGCCAGCAACGTTATCGACTCGCTGTTTCGAAGTGGACTATCACGCGTCGAAGTCATACCTGTTTCACGCAAGTTCACTGTCAGCCGTCGGGAGTCGTTTCTTAACTTGCCTGGAGCCGTCGCAGTCCTACTTATCTCGCGGTATCGTTATCTGTGGGAGACGACGTACAGAATTCGTAGTTGAGCAAAACAGCGGCAGAAGTAACAAGTCGGATCACCCACTGCAAACTCATTCCTATGAACTTTCCTATAGATAAGTATACAATTTATGTATTTTTCTGTATAATCATTAATTTTAGATCATAATTTTTGTGATCATCTCATTTTTTTTCATTTTTATGTCTCAGAGTAACCAGACAGTACAACCTGCATCAGATTCTGCAAGCGAAGACTGCACAATTAGTGAATTGATTCCCCAGGTGCAATCTTCTGACACTCACGTCAACTCACCCAATCAGACTACTTCATCCGACCTTCATCGTGAAAAGGAGAGTTTTACTCCAGTCTCACAGTCAACGGCCTACACCTCGCGTATTGTAACCAGATCTCAAACTAGAACACAGCATTCCTCTGAACCTACATCAAGCGTGACAGATATGAGTACTCCATCTGAACCCCTCATGCAACTTCTACTGGCCATGCAGCAACAAAATCAGCTAATCCAACAACAGTTGTCTGCTGAAAAAAATGCGAGAACCCAGGAGAAATTAAAGGAACAGGAACAACGAGAGGCTTGGGAGAGAGCCCAGAGAGAACAATGGGAAGCAGACTGTAATCTCAGAAAAGAACTGCAGGCGTTGCAAATGGAGCAGGCTGAAAAATTGGAGACAGAAAGACAGGAGATGCAAGAAAAGCTTCGTCAGCAGAAGGCAGCCAGTGACATACCACGCATGGGAGATAGTGAGGCAATTTTGGCTTATTTTGAGCGGGTGGAGTGTGCTTTCATTTCATTGGGCATAACTGTTGACAAACACAAATTAGATGTATTAAGATCAGGTCTTCAAGATTCTTACAGAGAGGTGTTACTAAATATTACTGGTGGGATGGATATTACCTATGATGTTGCTAAAGCACAAGTACTTATTGGTGCTGGGTTTAGTTTACACCAAAATGTGATGCATTTTGCACCTATTGGTCCAACTTCTAATGAACCATCTCGATGGTTTAAAGAAAAAGCATTTAGACTAAGAAAGCTATATGATCACTCACCTTTAGAAGGGGACTATGAGTCTAGCCAGGTTGATGGGATAATTAATAAACTATGTGCTAGTATGTTACCTTCTACACTTCCACCTGATGGTATCGACAAAGTGTTATCCCACAAAAATAAGACACCTTTAGGTCTCTTTAATGCTTTTACTATGTACATTGGTGAACATCCGTATTCTCTCAAAAGAAATCAGAGATATTTCACCAAATCGGGTCCACACGACAAAGCATCTCACTTTGACCCCAAAAGGCGTCAGTTTCACAAGTCTGATCACAGTCAGCAGCCCTCTAAGCATGAAAAACAGGACACTGGTTCAGGTGGTGACCAACCTAATAAAGAGAATGCTTCTAAGTCTACTTCCGATGACTGTAACAATGACAAAGTTACACCAACTTGTTCTTATTGTGGTAAACGTGGCCATAAAACAGTACAATGCTTCCAAAAGAAAAGACATGAGAAAGAGGGTGAAAAAGAAAAAGGGAAACACACTGTTGGGAGAGTAGCATCTACACAAAATCAGGTTGACGATGATTCCTTTACAGTCATGCCAAGTCATTCTAATAATTCCAATTTCTCGTTATCTGGTACATTGAATGATACTCCTGTTAATATTAAACTAGATTCGGGTGCTGACATGACAGTAGTGTCTGAATCGTTACTTGATAGTGACACACCAGGTATTGGTATTACTACGTTGACAGGGTTTGCAGGGAAGGCCTCAGATTTAAAGGTAATCAGGGGTACTATTAAGGTTAAGGAGTTTGCTAAAACCTACCCCATGGCAGTGACACCCTTTAGCAAAAACCCATGTGTTTTACTTGGTAGAGATTTTGATGATGATGATTTGTTGTCTCTCATGAACTCGTGCAAGTGTACTGATAAGCAGGTGCACATAGTGACTCGACTTCAGGCACAGCGAGAAAGTGAAGCGGCAAAGAAATGCAGTGACAAAGAGGTGGAACAGCATGCCAGTGCAACCCCCCCTGAATTAACACATCAGGCTTCCTCTCCCGAGTCAGTAGCACAAATAGGAGATCAGTCAGATGTACCCACGTCATCAGCTACATCACCAGAGGTTTGTGAAGGAAACGGGGATGTGGTAGATTTACCTTTGGCTCAGATTGGTGGTTTCAGTCGTAAGGACTTGTGTGAGGAACAGAACACTTGTGAGTCCCTTACCAAATGTAGAAACTGGGGGAAAAACAATCAGAAGGGTTATTTCTATGATAGTGGTTTGTTGCTGTATAACCGTGATGCATCTGAAGACATCTTAAATAATGCAGTCATTGTCTTACCCCGAAGCCTCATTGGCAAAGTGTTAGTAGCAGGCCATGACCAGTCAGGGCATTTGTGTAGGGCCAAGACATATTCCATTATCTCAAAATCATTCACTTGGCCGGGGATATCAGGGGAAATCCAATCATATGTGCAGGGATGTAAAACTTGTCAGTTTAATTCTAAAGTAACACCTGCTAAAGCCCCTCTGAAAATTACTGAAACTTTTGCCATACCATTTGAGCGTATTGCTCTGGACATTGTAGGTCCATTCCCCAAGTCAAGACGTAATAATTACAGATACATTTTGACAGCTATATGTGTTAGTTCACATTATTGTTGGGCAATCCCATTACGTTCAATAACTGCTGAAGATGTTGTTTCTGGAATGATCTCCATTTTTAAAGACTGTCAGTTCCCACAAGAAATTCTTACAGACAGGGGGACTCAGTTTATGTCCTATGTAAATAAGCAGTTTTGCTCCATTTTCAATATCAAACACCTCAAAACGGCAGCCTATAGACCTCAGTCTAATGGCATTTTGGAGAGGTTTCACGCCACTTTGGTATCGATTATAAGAAAATCATGTACAACTCAGATTGACTGGCCAAGTCAATTAGATCTAGCTGTATTTGCCCTCCGCAATATGCCCCATAGGGACCATGGTTATACTCCCTTTGAGTTAGTTTATGGCAGACGTACCCCACATGTCGTGAGATATATGTATGAGTTTTGGAAAGAAGATAGAATGGATGGGGTGGATGTTTGCACTTATATGGCAGAGCTAGAACAGAAATTAGATGTGTTGAGAACTGATATGCAAGCAAAGCTAAGGGAAGCAAAAACAAAACAAAGAATGAAAGAAGATGACAAAATTTTGAGAACATTTAGTGTAGATGACAAGGTGTTATTTAGAACACCTGGACTGAGTGGGAAACTTGAGTCTTCTTGGGACGGTCCCTTTGTGATCACTAAGTGTATTGGTGACCTCAATTATGAAATAAAGAAGGTTAAAGATGGTAGACAACACAAGAGAGTAGTCCATATTAACCATTTAAAACCCTTTAGTGAAGAATTTCTAATCGTCAACAGGGTTGTGGTTACCACAGATGAGGGTGAGGAAATGGAGAGCAAATGTACCTTGTCCCATCCAGTTCTTAGCGAAGAACAAAAGTGTGAGTTGGATGATGTTCTGAGCAAGTTTTCTAGCATATTTTCTGAAACACCTGGGAACACCCATCTGGCAACCTTTGGTATTGATACTACCTCTGATGTCCCCATCAATCTGGCCCCATACAAAATTCCACTAGGTCTCGAAACTCAATTTAAACAAGAACTCAAATCTTTGCTTGATCAGAATATCATTGAAAAGAGTACGGCTAAGTGGGCTTTTCCCATGATACCAGTACGCAAAAAGGATGGTGGTCTTAGGCTTGTGGTTGATTATCGCCGATTGAATGCTATTACAGTTTCATTACCCTTTTACATGCCTACCATTGAAGAGGTTGTAGATAAACTTGGAAATGCCAAATATTTTTCGAAACTCGATTTGACTAAAGGATTCCATCAAATCCCGATTGATGAAAACTCTAAGGATAAAACAACATTTATTACGCCATTTGGGAAATATCGTTACAACCGTCTCCCATTTGGTCTCAAGAATGCTCCAGCAGCATTTCAGACTATGATTTCGTCATGTTTAGAATCATTGTGTCATTGTTCATCACCTTACACTGATGATGTCATAATTTTTTCTAATTCATGGTCTCAGCATCTGTTAGACATACATGAAGTTCTGTTTTTGTTGTGTGATGCACAATTGACTGTGAAAGCTAGTAAATGTGTGTGGGGTGCTAGCTCTATCGAATTTTTGGGAAGAGTCGTGGGAGCACATGGTATTTCTATACCTCATACACGCATACAGTCATTTCAGAATTATGTTAGACCTGTATCACAAAAACAAATGAGATCCTTCCTTGGACTTGTAAATTTCTATCGTGCTTTCATTCCATCATTGGCTATGTATACTAAATCTTTATCTCTATCTTTGACTAAAACTCATCCTTCTAATATTGTGTGGACTTCTGAAATGTTATCTGATTTTGACTCTATTGTATCTTGTATTTGTGAGCACTCTTCTCTTACCATCCCAACCCCTGAGAATGTGTTCTCTCTCTCTTCTGATGCTTCCTCTAAGGGTGTGGGTGGAGTTCTTTATGTCTGCAGGGATGGTGTTGAGAATCCAGTGGCCTACTACAGCCGACAAACACGAGCGCGAGAGGAGAAATACAGTGCCTCAGAACTCGAATGTCTAGCCTTGGTCGAGACTCTAGAACATTTCAAAGCCTATCTCATTGGCAAACATTTCAAGGTTTACACGGATCATAAGGCATTACAAGCTCTACTCACATCAACAAGTTTAAACTCGAGGCTGTGGAGGTGGGTTGTCAAGTTGATGGACTACGACATGCAAATCTGTTATCGCAAGGGATCAGACAACGTTGTGCCGGATGCCCTTTCCAGACAGGGTTGGCCAGAAAGAATCAGTCTACCATGCAAGGCAGCAGTAAACCCTCAAACATCATCTATTTCCTTTGAGGATCCATTCTCATCTCAACTGGGGGGAAGTGTGGTGGAAGACCCGACTGATTGAACTGTCTCCTCCCCACAGCTGTGAACATTTCAATAATTGTTAGTATTATTATTGTATTATAGAGCCTTTTTCTCTGGCATCCATTTCCATAACTTCACACTTAGGATCATTGACATTTACCCGACCCCGTCGCACTTGTATAGTTTTGTATCATGATCCTCCCTCGTGGTGGCGGCGCTGCGCTGGTTTGATACATTATGGCTGGACAGGCCGTCACCAGTCAGTCATGCTATGTTAACGTTTAATGGCAACGTGGAATTAATTATTCTTATTAAAACATTTCGTTAACCTTTGGGCGTAGAATTAGGAGAGCAAGGGCAGCCCTCAACTACAACCCCTCCGAAGTCTTACCCATCGAAGCTGACTCTGGTGGCAGCCTATCATTCGGAACTCCAACAATTATTTTATTTTATTTTTTTATTTATTTATTTTTTTTTTTTTATTATTATTTTTTTTTATTATTTTTTTTAAATTTTATCATTATTATTATTATTGTGTTATGGTAATAATTGCAATTAAATCATTAAATGTATGCAGTTATTTGAGACAGGTGTGAAGAAAGCTTTTGATAGCATACTAGTGCAAGTTACAAGTGAGCCAGTCCAAAGATCCTTGGATTCATCTGTAACTTCCTGTCATCCTGAAAAAAGAATTTGCTTTGAACATCAATTTTCATCTACTTCCTTCCATTCACATGCTACATGTATTTCTACAACAGCACCAGCACCATTTATAAAAAGAGCACCATTGATTTCAAACCCAGCTTCAGTTATTTCGACACCAGCACCATTTATTTCAATACCAGCACCATCCAACAATAGCTCATTGCCTATATTCCAGGATTTAGGCTTGTGGACATGAACATGAGCTGTACAGATCCTGATGTAAAAGAGAAGATTGGGCAACTTTTTGTAATAAATTCTCCTCTATGAGTTGTGATAGCCACGACAGCTTTTGGATTGGGTATAGACTGTCCTGCTGTACATCATATTATTAGCTTTGGTTTGCCCAGTGACATCGAATTCTATGTCCAGGAGACAGGGCGAGCTGGTCGAGATAGCTTTCCTGCACTTGCTACCTTGATAACCAAAAAAAACAACAACTAGTAGTAGATATTTTAATAAAACAGTAAAAGATTATGCCATCAAACTGAACAGTGTGCAGGAGAGATTTATTATTTTCACATTTTGACAACTATAGTCGAACATACCAGGGATCTCTATGTTTATGTTGTGATCTGTGTCAGCAAATTTGCAAATGCACCCAATGTCATACTCAACATAGTTTGTACTCCATAATACAATAAAATATTGATCAAAGTATTGTATATAATATAAGTTTTCATATTATATATGTTTAATTATCCAGTCAATAATTGCATTATTATCACATGAATGGAAAGTGTCACATGGATTGGGAAAAGCTTGATGTGATCTACCCTTCTGATAAGAGAAGATAGTGTACTTTTTTTAGATGTTCAATAATTTTGTTCAGGTCTTCTGAATTATATGGCTGTGCCGATTAGAGACATGAAGGCCAGCACAGTTGCGGATGCTTTGTGGAGTGTCCTGAAGGACTCAGGTATACCCCAAACCATACTTTCACTCACAATTTATGAGTTCATTGTTTAAGGAGTTGTGTGATAAATACCATATTAAACAGATTCATTCAAGCACATTACCACCCCCAGAGCAACGGTTGTGTGGAGAGATTCCACTGAACACTCAAAGCCACATTTCAAAAGACTATGGACCGCAAGTTGACATGGCCCAATCAAATTGATTTATATTGTTACACCTCAGAAACATTCCCAATAGAGTAACGGCCATTTCGCCATGGGAATTTGTCAATGGTAGAACAATGTCACACCTGTTGGGCACTTTAAAGGAGTATTATAGGAGGAGTCCCACAGTCCATCACTGAATGTGTCTGATTACTAAGCTTTACACCAAGAAAGGTTGAATATTTTACAGGATGTGGTTAGAGAGAATGTATAGCAGGTCAAGGTCAGAGAGAGGGCTAAGGAAGAAACCAAATCTTTGAGACAGTTTCGGGTTGGTGAGTCAGCGTGGTGTAAACAGCCTGGCCTGAATACTAAGTTGAGTGAGGTATGGTTAGGTCCTTTCACGGTGACAAGTCTCACACTAATGTAACATATGAGATAGTAGGCTGGGATCAGAAAGGAAGTAAAAAGAAGAGAATTGTTCACGTTAACAGCTTGAAAACATTATTAGTGATGAAGTGTTAGATGACTTCGCTATGGTACAGAGAGTGGTCATTATGTCTGAAGAGATTGAGGAGAAGAAGAGTCAGTCTAGCCCTGTGTTAACTGCTGAACAGCAGCAGTCTTTGGATGCAGTTCTGGGTAAATTTAGCTCATGCTTTTCTACACACCCAGGTAATACAACTCTCGTCTCTCACAGAATACATACGACTTGTAACAAACCCATTGTATGTTCTCCCTATCGTTTGCCTTTGAATTTAGCAAGTAAAGTAAAGGCAGAGCTTGATTCGCTCCTTGATCCGCTCCTTGCAGCCATCTGAGAGTTTGTGGGATTCCCCAATAGTCCCAGTGGTGAAGAAGGACGGGTCTATCAGAATTTGTGTGGACTACAGGCGCCTTAATTCAGTGACTATCTAGGAGCCATTTCACATGCCCCTTATTGACGAAATCTTGGTTAAATTAGGTAATGCTCAGTTTTTCACTAAGATAGATCTGGCGAAAAGATTCCATCAGATACCAGTTGCTACAGAAGACAGAGCGAAGACCAGTTTCATTACACCCTTTGGTAAATTCCAATATCTTTTAAAATGCCCTTTGGCTTGAAAAACGCCCCGGCATCATTTCAGGGTAATGATGGTCAAGTGTTTGAGTGGTCTTGAGGACTTTAGTTCACCATATATCGACGATATTGTTATTTTTAGCAATACTTGGGATGATCATTTAGTTTATGTTGTTAAGGTTTGGAGGCTATCGACAGTAATGGTAAGTTGGAGAAGTGTACTTGGGGTGCTGCTGAGATTAAGTTTCTTGGGTTCAGAGTTGGGAGGCATTGTAGGGGTTGGCTCTCTCATTCCATCTAGGCGATCCTTTCCCCATTCACCGAGACAGTTTGCTTCCCCCTTGCCAATGATATCGATCGTTGACCAGTCACTGCCACCAGAGATTCAGCAGCTCTTCTTGACTTTTTGCCCTAATTCCTGTATAAATCCCTCTCCTGACGTTGCCCAGAGTTTTATTTTATACGTTTTTATAAGACAGAATCGAGTACAAAACAGAACATGTGAAAATCTCCCCCCCCCCCCCCGGTGGGCGGTCCAGTAATCTTATCTTTGCAACCGCCCACCCGGATGATTCATACCGGAAATCAACATAAAATGAACGCTAACAAACAAAATAAACTGGTATATGATGTATACAGTACTCAGTGATCAAACAAGCGATTTCTCTGAAGTGCAAGGTAAGTGTCCACGATTACTCCTTCGTATCTGCTTCAGTGTAGGGTTCGCCCTCCACAGGCATGGCATTAGCATACCTGAGGTTCGTGTGACTAAGTTTAAACAGTTTAAGAAACCTAAAACTGTAAAACAACTTCGCTCATTTTTGGGAAGCATTAATTATTATCATCATTTTATCCCTTCTTTACGTTTTCATACCAAATCATTGACTACAAACGTAAAGAAGGGTCACTTGAACATTATAAAGTGGACGACTGACATGACTCATGATTGTGATACTATTATTACACTATTTTGTAACCCTGTGAGTCTCATTGTACCCAGTGCCAGTGATGTGTTTTGTGTAGTGACGGATGCCTCAGCCAAGGGATTAGGAGTACCAGTTGGGTTAGACGCAACCTCGTGAGGAGAAGTTTGCTGCCATGGAGTTGGAGTGCCTGGCTGTGGTTGACAACATCAAACATTTCGAAGCTTACTTATATGGACGGGAAACGTTTATGGCATTGGTGTTTGTACTTACTGAACTTTACCTTCAGCATACATTACAGGAGTGGACGGGACAACGTGGTTGCGGATTCCCTCTCTCGCCAGGGATGGATTGATGGAGATGATGCCGGTGAGGGAGCGGATGACAGTGAATCCCCAGTATCTCGGACATCTGTAGACGACAGGAAGTCCAGACGAGCTTGTGCAGGAATCTCCTTTCTCAAGATGCCACCTTCCGAAGGGGGGTGGGTGATGTGGGAGACCCTGCCACACAAGCCACAAGAGGATTACCCACATGAACAAACCATACTGAACATTTTCTCTATGTCACCCTTTACCGTATATTTTTGTTTACTTCTGGTACTACACCTTACCTAATCATTTTTGTTTTATATTACTTTGTGTGCGTGCCTGGTTTTGTATACATTTGGCCAGGAGCATGCGCATGGTGGATTCTCTGATTGTCACGATTTTGAAAAGGAGTGAAATCCTGTGAGGAAGACGCCAGCATGAAACCTGGGTCCCCGTGACGGAGTATCCCTGGTGGCGGCATACCGTACAAACCCCCACAGTATATATATATATATATATATTAACAAATACTTGTTTTAGTGCATACTAGTACATTGTGTCGATGAATTTAATAATTGCAATGTCTTACCCATATTTGCTTCTGAACCTGGGGTTTTATGTTGAGAAGAAATTTTGGGCAGTGATTCATTTGATATTGTCGTTAGCTGTTCAAACGTAGTTTTGTAACCATACTGTTCTGGTTATCTACTTCATCCATCATTTCGTATTGAGATGTATTGCCTACAATTTTATTTGCGAGATGACTTGCTTGTGGTTCATATTTTGTACCAAAGTTATAGAATAGTGATTGTACACTCTTTGCTTTGGCTGGTCAAGTCTATATGTGACAGTGCCTAGGAAAAGGGACCTTTTCCGTAAAAAAGTGAAAAATGAGTCATTCATACCACTGTGTAGAGCACTTCTTATGGAGTATTTTGATATCAAGTTTATAGGCAGGCGCTCCTTGGTTCACTAAATATACGAGCGGCAATCTGACCATTTTGAGCACAGTTATTTCGAGAAAACTGCAATTAAAACTTCTTATTCAATTTCTCGCGGAGTTAACGTTGAATTCCGTAATCTAACCGGAAGTCCGCGTTACGGGTTACGTAAGACTGTTACTTATGCTTGGAAAATGGTGGCGATCAGCTGAACGGCAGTAAGTTATAGTTGGGGCCTCCTTACTTCATTGATGGGGGAGGCCTTACTCAGTTTAGACCCTACATTGTGTAAGAGTACTAGACAGGTATGTCTTTAAATAGCACTGGATGCGTATAGACATAATTTTGCAGGCCGTTTTGTGCTTCTTTTTTTTTTTTTTTTTCTGTTTCCAACAGTTTGATAGTTACAGTAAGTCATTGATACAGTCACTCTTTTAGAAATGATCAACTAGCTTGGTTTGTTAGTTCACTGGCTAGCTAAGTTTAGGATTATATTTGTCTTGCAGCCAGCTTGTTGCCTGTTTTGGAACAAATGAACAATAGGAATCTCTTTAAATCAATGAACAAAAATGATGGACTTTCAAAATGTGTTGCCTTCTCTTGTTGTAGTGTGACAGAAGTCCTCATCATCACTGAAACCTTTGTCCTGTCAGAGACTTGCTGATTCTTCTATTGTCTTCACAAAAGTAGTCCCAGGAGTCTCCAGGTCTGCAGGCTCCAACTACAAGACTCCATAAATAGCAACATCAACCTATATAGCTTGATTATTCACATTTACTATTTCTATTCTGTTGCTGCAATGCTAACAAAAAACTTATAAGAATATTTACCCGCGATTATCCGAGGTAGGGGTAATTTGTTGCTGGGCAACAAATTGAATTCGCCCACGATTTTCAATTACTCGCGGGTTGGATTTCCGTGCACGCACGGAAGGTCAAAATAGAGAGTAAAAGGTGACTGTGTTTAAACAGGGCGCTCGGACCTTTAACTGCGGTTTCAGCCACTCAAATTTGGTGTCAGTGTAGCTAAAGGGTAGGAGATACCTGTGGGCCAATAAAAAGAAAACCAAAAAAAAAATTTTTTTGTCGGTGTTTGGGCTCTACTGTACATTTTTGATGTTACGTAAAAGGTCCCTTTTCCTAGGCACTGTCACATATGTCCTTAATAAATAGATGTAATCTCTTGTGCAATGTGCACTAGCAAATTTAGAACATAATTTCCTAATTGGAATTAAATCTTACTTCCTGCATATTGTACGAACAAGGTGGCATCATACAATATTATTGAATAGCCTTCACTACGCCACTATTTATAGTCAATGAGTGTTTAGAAATTTAATTGATTAAGTATTTTTTATCTAGAGAAGTCCATAACAATACAAAGCTTAGCAACGTATGTTACATTTTATATAAACTAAATCATCTGTTTAAGTTTTACTTGGTATTCCTGCTATTGTTTAAAATAACCAGCACTTTCTTTTCTAAATAAACATGTTTTTTGTTTTTGTTGTTTCAGTTTTGTTATTTTGAAGTCGCCTTTCCTGTATTTGATTTAGTAAGAGGGAAGCTTAGCCAATAATAGGTAGGCTATCTTCCACCACAAACGTTTCTTGAGGTAAGTGCTACTTTATCTCCTTAACTTTATGGCTAGCACTGAACAGACATACATGGAAATTTAATTTCATGTTTCCTCAATTATTCTCTGGTGCCTAACACAAAGCATGGAAGTGGATATACTTAACCTTTTTGAAATGCTTTGCAGTTTGCACTCTGTTAAAACGGGGGTGTTTTTAGCAGGAGACACTGTTTGGACACCCCAATTTGAGCCCTTATAATTTCCACACCAATATATTATCTACCAAATGAGCATATATAATTGATAGATTATAATCCTCTAGTTAGTTCATTTAATAATATCTTTTATTAATGACTAACTATGAAGACAATATTAGACCTTAAACTGGGGTGTCCAGGCAGTGCCTCCTAATTTAACACCAACCTAATTTAACACCAAAACTAAGTTCACCAAACTCCCATTTGAAATAATCAACTTTGTTAAACTATGCTGAATGTATTTTTCATTTAAAAAAATAAATCTTGATTATAACTTTAATAATGAATCATTACTATTGCATTTATTTTATATGTGTATCGTTATTACACTACTGCAAACTATACTTGAATACTAAAGTATATAATTTAGTACACAGGATATTATTGATTACTATTTTGGCAGGTTATCTCTTCCATATATAATTATATATCACAACATTAATATGATTTAGGCTGATTGTTCGAACCCTTATCAACATATGTTTGAACTCTGTTTAGCCTATTCAGAGACTCAGGTAACAATAAGCTATGTCTGAGTATAAGAAGACTACAATTTTATTATTAAGTGTTTTAGCATATAGCAATGCCTGGGCGCTGCTATACATTATAATGGAATAGTGGAGCACTTATCAGCCTCACAGTCATGCCCACCCTTAGTAGCTAATGCAGGCGATTGTACAACATTTTGTTAGTCTTTTGCTATTGACAGGAAGTGGTCTTCTATGAATGACTTAAACGCTACTCCCAGGAATATACTTGTCAAAACTAGTTCTAAAACAAGTTTGAAAGTGTGTCAACTTAACAATCCAGGACAAAGAGAGTTGTACAGTTTTCTATATAAGATGAGTTGTGATCATGAAGAATCAGAAACTGGCCCCATGTACGAAATGATAAATAAAGAAAACAGTGCACCACTTTATGATATAGTGGAAAAAGAAAGTAAAGACCATAAAGCAGTTACGGATAACTGTTGCTATGTTTCAAATATTACGATGAAACAGCCAACTACGAAGAATAAATCATGGCCAATAACTTCTTCTAAAATTAAACTCACAAAACCAATATCTAGGAGGAGTATAACATTGACATTACTGAGCTTTATTTTTGGAATACTAATTGTAATACTAACTACAACAACACTCATTGGCTTTTTGAGAACATCAATGACAGAGTCTGATAAACGTGTTGCTATAAAACCTGACCTGTGCCATAACATCAGTTTCAATGAATCACTCGCTTTAATACCAGAGAATAAAACCTTGGATCAAACCATTAGCTCTATTCAATTATTAATACAACACAATTACTCACACTTGCAAAACTTATTTTATGATAATAGTTATCTTTTGAGCTTACTGAGTGAATGCATCAAAAGAAGTCATCTTTCTTTTGTACAGTGTAGTGATTCTGTATTAAATTTGTATGGTAAAGGTATGATTTTACCAGCCAAATCTTGCAGAGAACTTTACAAGATAGTGCCACATAATTCAGGCTATTATTGGCTGACAGCATCCAATGGTTCTATTATACAAGTCTATTGTGATATGACTGAGTCTTGTGGCAACATGACTGGAGGTCTAACTAGAATAGCAACTCTAAACCGTAATACAAGATCTCAGTACTGCACAGGAGACATTAGTTTTAATGAGGAAGGATGCTTTAAAAAATCACCGATGCCCGGTTGCTCAGGATTTACTTTTAGTCCGCTAAATTTGAATTTATCATATTCTCACATATGTGGCACAGTCGAAGGAAGTTACTTTGGTTATCCTGATGGGTTTGCAGGTCATGGACGATCATCTAATACTAATATTACTGAAAAGTATGTAGATGGTATTAGCTTGACTTATGGAAAATCACTGGATCACATTCACATATGGACATTCAGTGCCTGCACAGGAGAGTGTACTGCAAGTGTTCCCCAGTTTGTTGGAAGTCATTACTCATTTCTTCAACGCATAGGTTCACAGTCAGTTATAATGTTTCAAAGAAACTTTCTCCCTATACTCAATGAAGATATTGAAATAAGACTGTGTCAAGATGAAGATAGGGACACTAGACCAAAAGAGGGTATATATATCACCAGTATGAACATTTACGTCAACTAAATAATACTATAATAGTATATTCCCCTTGATTAATAGAAATTATTTGTAGTGAATTGCATAATAGTGATACTCCTCATTAGTAACATTTTTTAGTTTTATTCTTTACAATTAAACAACAACATAGATTGTAATGCTGTTATATAGTTGCTAATTTCTCAAAATAGTAATGGTTAACATCAGAAAAATTTGTTTCGACTCCACAAGTCTTCCTCCTCTCATTAATTTATGATATTATCACTCTTTGTTGAAGCTACATTCATATGTTTCTGCCTAGATTTTGTAAATATCACTGATACTGACCTGACAAAAATGAAATTGGGGGGTTATGGATCTTGTTTTATTCGGTAGTTACCCGAAGGTGAAGTTAATATTTATATACAGTATGAAATTCTAAGCACCAAGAAAGCAACTTCTTGGGCAATTAAATTTTTGACAACTGGAAAAGAACCACTAAAAAGACCACACACCACACACACATGCACACGCACTCACACACACACGGATTTGCACACACACATTCTATAATTCTCTTGCAAGCATAAAGCATTTGTTCCCAACCATGGTACAAACTACTGCAGTGAAAATATCTAGCAGATAATAAATCATTTATTACACTCATCAGAGTGATTTGGCAAAATATTTCACTCTCAGGTTTATCTACATACATCACTGGACTCATGTAATAATGATTATCTATTAACATATGTGTGTTTTTTTGTAAGATGTGAAAATCTTATAGTTGTTTTATATTAAAATGCATAAGTTAACCATTTTCATTAGTATTAATTTAATTTTTAAGTGACATTTGTAAACTATTAAAATTATGCTGTTCATAGTAAAATTTAGATTAATATTATTATGCAGTAATTTATAACAGTTTGTCTACAATGTTTGATGTGCTACACTCTCTAGTCTTGTAAACTGCATCTATTATGAGTAATACATTCAGCTGGAATATTAAATAAAATGTGTATACGTATGCATGTGTATGTATGTGTGGTGGCTGTGTGGTGTGGTGGTTGTGTTCTTGGCTCAGGGCCTAAGGTCCCAGAGTTCAAGCTCAACTCAAGCAATTTTCCATCTGATTTACCATCTGCCTCCTACCTGCCCCACCAGTCCACCTAGTTGTGATTGGGTACCTGGCATTTTCTGGAGTGCAAATTCAAGGCCTTTTCTCATGAAACAGCAATGGTCCAGGTGGGACTTCGGGTGCCCACACCACTTGCTGTGAGGAAAGCACCTGTTCTCCAGCGAGTTCCTATTCCAACTCCAGGAGCTTTGCTTACACTGCTCACTGTGCCTGCTTAGTGTACAGGCATCCTGGCTCTGCCAGGTGCGCGAATTGCTTTAGGACAAATTCTTCAATATTATCAATCGAATCAACATCTTCCTATTGTTTCAGTTCTTAATTCAACAAAGACAAAAATCAAGGTAAGATTTTCAAGATTATAGGAGGATTCATCTTAATCTTGCTCTCTCTCAATAGTAGTATATGTAGAAGTTTCATGTTGTAAACCACTCATTGTTTGTCAGCAATAACAAGGCCTAGCCCTAGCCCTAGCCCTAGCCCTAGCCATAACAAAGCTCTGTTGTTTACTAAAGGAACAAGTCCAAGTAAGGCTAAGTAAATGTTCCCACTTAGAATAGCACAACATTGTACGATAGGCAAAGTAGCTACAAGAAAGTGCACTAGTTGGTCTCATTAATTTCATTCTATTGCACTTAATTAAAGCATGTTACACTGACTGTTTAAAGATCAGCTTTGGAAGTCTTTTTTTTAACACAAAACATAATTTAATGAACTTGATGTGTTCATGGAAGTAACCTTTTCATTACTCAATTAAGTTTATGCATGCTAGTAATACTGGAATTACACAGTTGTCACAACAGCATGTTTTTATTTGTATATATTCATAATACATATGCATATGTACTCAGAAATGTAGGCTTTTGCATAGTTAAATCTCTCCACTGTTCAGCTTTATATTAGTTATTGCAATAGTAATGCATAAAACTAATGATTAACATTAACATCAAAATCTAAAACAAGTCACTAAGACCAGAGAATAATTGGTCTTTCTAATGTTTTTTTTTTGTATTTGCTGTATGTTAATCTTCACATGGCTCTTAATAATAAGCAGTGGCTAAACCTAACAACAGTAAAAGTAGCTTAAAAAACTTTCATTTTAACAACCTGTACAACATGTTGTCTAACTTTACCAAGAATTAGTTGTTATAAATGCAAGCAAAGTAAAGATAACACCACTTCAACTGATGGCTTGTATTGACTAGAATGTGAAGGAAATTAAGTCAAAACATTGTAGTTATTTTTTCTGCAAGTTTGTACAATAACACTAAGGAAACAAAAATTGTGTAGATGGTTGTTTACTAGAGTTTTTTGAAATGTTGCTGTAGTAATGCCCGAAAGTTGCACAAACACATACATCCTGTTATTCAGGCCCACAGCCGTAAACTTCAAAATGAGAGTTACCAAGTATGACTGCAAATAATTAGGGTATTAGTCAGTGGCTCAGTTAGCATGTCTGGCAATGTGCACTAGCAATATATAGAGCACAATTTCCAGATTAAATATTCAATTTTATTTCATGCATATATTGTACAATATTAAGGTGGCACCATACTATAATTGAAAAGCCTTCAGGAAACGACATTATTAATAGTCAATGAGAATTTAGACATTATAAAATTGATTTAGCAGTTTTATCCCTAGAATAGTCCATAATAATACAAAGCGTAGCAATCTATATAGAGTTTCATTAACTAAAATCATCCCTTAAAGTTTTAGTTGATATTCCTGCCATTGTTCAAAATAACCAGTGCTTTCTTTTCCAAACAAACGTGTTTTTTGTTTTTGTTTTTGGTATGTTGAAGTCACCATTCCTGTATTTGATTTAGTGGGAGGGAAGCTTGGCCAACAATAGGTTGGCTATTATTCTCCACAAGAATTTCTTAAGGTAAGTGGCTACTTTACCTCCTTAACTATAAATTAACTCTATAGCTAACACTGGACAGAGATACATGAAACTTTAATTTTCATGTTGTTTCAATTTATTCTCTTGTAAGCATATTGTGTCTAACATAAAGCATGGAAGTGGATATACTTAACCTTTGTGAAATGCTTTACAGTTTATATCAGTTTTGAAAGTAATTTTAAACGTTAAGAACATCACCAATATACTGGATTAGTTAGTGTTTGTGTTCAATCCACAGACTTTTTAATATTATAATTATTAATGTAATACACTCACATATAAAACACAGCTAAATCTAATATTTTGGTATCCTGATGTCTTTGCAAGAACTAATAAATCATATACTACAATAACATTGATGGTATTGAGCTTATTAAATAACATGGACGTTCAGTATGTGTAGAGCAAGTTGTACTACTTATAGTATGTCCAAGTTGAGTTGGCGAGGTAAAAACCGTTAATAACATTTAAACGGAAGCTACGCTTCCAGGGTTTGCACCATTTGAAAGCTCGTGCCGAAGCGATCGATCCAGAAAATTCCGTTTAAAAACTTCAGAGCCAGCGGAAAGTGCAGTTCCAGAACTCAATAGAAAAGTCTATGGGAATAAATAAAACCACACGTTTCCCGCGCTACACGCGGCGGGATTTAATCATTCAAACCCGGGCCAACCCACGTGCGCAGTACCTCAGAGACAATTTGTAAACAAAAAGCAGTTGTAGTTTGGTGACTTCGTTTCTACCCTTCTTCATGACATTCTGGTTCTTTTCGGCTCAGGACTTTGTTGCTATTCAAGGCTACTTAACAAGAGCAAGCTACAATGTGAGATACGTTTGTAACACCTGTTTTTTGTCCACTCAGATTTTCTTACCAGTTTAAATAGGGCCTATTTATTTAGAACTCAGCCAATTTACTGTTTACTGACCAAGATAATAAGATATACAATTCATCATGGACTCTATATGCTACTATTTATGCTTTAGCTGTCCATTACTCCATAGGTACAGTTCTCTATGGTTGTGAGGATACTATTGACCACCCTCCAAATTCAACTGCTGCTTGTATCTACCACAATTACGACATGTCATCATAAAATCATATAATAAATATTGTATATGTCATTATACAATTATATTAATTATGTCAATTTTTTTGTATAATTAAAAAAAAGTTGAAATTCAACAAGTAGATAGAAAATATAGTAAAATGATGAATAAAATGATATGAATGATTCAGTATGAAGGACAAATTAATACTGGAATGTGTGTGGCCATAGCTAAAGGTATAGCTAAGTGATGTACTGGATTCTCGGTAGAAACTGCCATAGCTTCTTTTCCATTTCAACAAGTAAACTTACTGTAATAATGCGCACCTTAGACCTGCCCCGTTTTTACTATGGGCGTCGACGTTTTCGTGCATTTGAGCTACTACTGTCATGTGACCTTAATTGGTTTCCTGTTTCGCCAAGTGCATCCCTCTTTTGCCACATTTGTGGTCGTGCCAACTCAATGTGGGCATACTATAGTACAGTTATACACTATTATGTTATATGTATACATATATGCATATTATATAATATGCATATATTCAAAAATGTAAGAATCTCTTCACTGGTGGGCTTTATTTTAGTTATTGTTATAGTAGAGTTCTGTGATAATATTCAATATGAGTAAAAGCTAATGAATTTATAACATCAAAAAAAATAAAAAGAAACTAAGGTCAGATAATTTCTGGTCTATATTCATTGGTTTTTGAGTATTTACTGTAAGTTTATCTTCACATGGCTCTCTGCTTGTCTGAATAAGCAACTGGGTTAACCTAACAACAGTAAGAGTAACTTTAAAAACCTTTCATTTTTAACCACCAGTACAACTTGTTTGTCTCACTTTACCAAGAATTAGTTGTTATAACTTATAACAACTAATTCTTGGTAAAGTGAGACAAATACAGGAAAAATAATGATTATGCTACTTCAACTGGTAGCTTCTAGTTTTGACTAGAATGTGTACCAATTCAAAACATTGTAGTTATGTTTCTACAAGTCTATACAATAACACTGTGGAAACAAAAATTGTGCAGATGGCTGTTTACCAGATTTTTTTGAAATGTTGCTGTACTAAAGCCCGAAAGTTGCACACACACATATATTCTTTTATTCAGGCCCACATCCATAAACTTCAGAAGGGGGGTTAGTTTTACTGCAAATAATAAGGGTATTAATCGTGCAGTTACGAACATTTATGTTGACTAAATATTTGTTAAATTTTAGGTGGTCAAGCAGTTGTAGAAAGAGTGATATGAGAGTATACATGAATGACAGAGTCCGTGTTATATCAGTGTACCATTATGTTAATAATTTCAAGGATAATATAAAAGAGAATACAATCACAATTTTATAATCAACTTTGTTAAACTACACTGAATGTGTATTTATTTCAAAAGCAATTTTGATTATAACTTTAATAATAATGAATCGTTACTATACTATTTATTTTTGTATGTGTCATTACCACACTAGTGCAAGCAATACTTGATTACTAATGTAAATAATTGAGTACACTAATCAATGACTACATGCCATTGCAGTTAACTAGTGGTGCGCTCGAATAGCGCAAATGCATGGCTAGCGAGCAGACTCTTTTTACAGAAAAATAGGACAGAAATTACATCTAACTGATTAGGCATGAAGAGTTAACAATAACAGAATTACCTGAATAAACTTAGAAAGCAGTGGCAAAGAAGCGCAGCTTGACAAAGACTTCACAATTGTTTCAAGAAAAGAGTAGCTATCAATGTTTTGGTTGAAACAGAGTTGCATAAGGCAGTACAGCAGGGTTCTCCGCGCTCCTTAATTGAAAAATACTGGAACTGTGAACGCTTTACCTAACTTACGTAATTAGAAGCGCGGGCGAAATATTTTGACGTACGTATACATACATAATTGGCGAGCGAGCGTAGCGAGCGAGACACTTACAGGGGGATAACACAATCGAAAATCGGGGATGTTTGTTTATTGGCGAGCGAGCGTAGCGAGCGAGACACTTACAGGGGTAACACAATCGAAAATCGGGGATGTTTATAAATTTATTGGCGAGCGAGCGTAGCGAGCGAGACAGTATTAGGGCGGGTGGATAATGCAAAATCGGGTATATGTTATATATATATGTATGTATGTATGGATGGTACGTATGCTCTTAAAACGCGCGCGCGGGGAACTTTTTTCTCCTAAAAACACGGCTATTTAGGCTTGACTCCAGTTTATTCTGAAACTACAGCATTAAGCAAACTGTACTTTATACTTAAGCTCCAAAGTATGAGAAAATTCCTGCTAAAACGCTTGTTTTCAAGACATAAAAAGTTGATTCGACTGGTTACTATGGCATTGAAGACCCTTTTCCAGACTTAATTTCAAAACTTCGCCGTTTTATGGGGGGATACGGAGTGCCGGTTGTTGGTTGTCAAGAGCCGTTGGTAGTCAGAATGCCGTAGTATTAATGCTATGGAAGCTACTACTTCTCGAGGGAAGCTGAGATAAGTACGCAATTCCATATTTGTTAGCTAAATATGCAAAATTAACTCTGGCCTTTCTTTTTTGTAGCTAAGAGCTAGTTAACAGTGACTGGTAAATTCAAATGGTCAGATTGGCTCAAATTTGGTACTACAAAAGTTACCCACTGCTCAAGAAAATGAGGTAAGAAAGTAATTGTGTATTTGTGTGCTAAAATTGATTGTCTTTTGTTTTTGTAGGTGAGAGCTTGTTTGTCAAGAATTCAAGGTAATTCCGATGGTCAAAGTAACTTCAATTTGATACTACAGAAGTTATCAATACTCAAGAATGATGTAAGTAGTAATTCCATATTTGTGGCTAAAATTACAAATAATAACACTGGTTTATTTTTATCGTAGCTGAGAGCTTGTTCAAGAGTTACTGGTGATTGAGATTATCAGAATGGTTGATGTTTGATACTACAAAAGTTACCATTAATAAGGTAAGAGTGATTTTGTATTTGTTTGCTGAAATCAAATGTCATAACTGCTATTATAGTGTTTGCATGAAGTAAGCTAAAACATAGTAACATTTTATGTTACCTAACTATCAGGCTCGCTCGCCATTTGTGCTCAAGCACACCACTAGTTTATTGTATATATGTATGGACGTACGTATGGCATTTTGTACTTTGACCCTCGCGTTTTTGTGTTAGTTATGTGGTCGACCCCGTCCCAAATTGCACTAAACAGAATCCTCTGGTTTATCGATCAGTACCCGTATCACCCTAGAAATTGAATTGTTTACAGTTTTGAATTCTTTTGCGGGTGCAGTTAAAACTTGAAAACTTAAGGGACTTCCATTTCTATTCGAGTTAGTGGCGGTGGTAAGTCAATGCGCTCTTTGTCATGGTTATAAGCCGTGCGCAACAGTATTTACTTGAAAATACATTGTCCACTAGACTACCGCGAAGGTAAGTCTGTGTAGGTGCATGTCCAGTTGTGTCAAAACATTGTGTGTTGTTACAACCACTACTTAGCTAAAGAATATCACAAAGAAAACGTTTAAATAACGCGTATTGTTTTGTTGTTGTTTTTTTCCTTCAATTCAAGCAGTTGCAGAGAGTTGTTACTATGGCACTGAAATCCCTTTACCGTATGCGAAATTAAAAAACTGGACCTTATTTTCAGTAGCTTCAGTGTTAGAAGTCAATATAAAAATAGTATAGTCTTTAGGCTCGCTCGCCATTTGTGCTCAAGCACATCACTAGTTACCCCTGTAAGTGTCTCGCTCGCTACGCTCGCTCGCCGATAATATGTATGTATACGTACGTCAAAATATTTCGCCCGAGCTTCTAATTACGTAAATTAGGTAAAGTGTTCACAGTTTTAGTATTTTTCAATTAACGAGCGCGGAGAATCCTGCTGCACTGCCTTACGCAACTCTGTTTCAACCAAAACGTTTATAGCTACTCTCTTCTTGAAACAATTATGAAGTCTTTGTCAAGCTGCGCTTCTTTGCCACTGCTTTTCAGTTAGATGTAATTTCTGTCCTATTTTTCTGTAAAAAGAGTCTGCTCGCTCGCCATGCATTTGCGCTATTCGAGCGCACCACTAGTATATATCTGAAATCTCAATTGAACACGACAGATAGTCAGCTTCGCTCGCTTCGCTCGCTCGCTGAATTACTCACATTATAAACAGAAACTTCAATTCAAGTGCTTTATTTTCTATTTTTAACTAATGATATAAATGAAAATAAGAGAAGACTGGTGTGGTTGCTGCAAAAACCACCTCAAACAATCCCCTTATTCTGGATAGTTTGTTTATACAGAAAAATGCATCACCAGTAGCCGTACATCCTTATCAAAGTAGATAAATGTGGTAGAGAAATAGCTAAGTTAGATACCAGTAGCGAGCCACAAGAAGGCAATTGAGACTTCAGGAGAAAAAATTTCTTGTTGTCATCAGGACACCTTTCAGATATCCATAACAAGACATGCATCAATTAATGAATGTATGATTAACTTAATTTTCCCTCTTTATCACAAATAATGAAATTTACAAAATAACCTCTGAGAAAGGACCAACCTCTGAGAAGAAACCAAAAGTCCCGTCCCCAATGTGGTCACTATTCAGAGGTTTTACTGTACATTTAAAATGTATTATGTCTGAGTTATCCTTGCGCAGCTTGTGGGGGCTCGCTCTTAATCCGTGGATCGGCAAGGCCCGACACCTGGAGACAGCAATAGTACGCTGCCACCAGAGAAGGTAACTAGAGTTAATCAAGCCGTAGCCGAACCCTCGCCAGCGAACTGGTTACACCACTTCAGTGAAACTTAGGTTAAGTGTAATTACGATCTGAAGAAGTCAGCACGGAGTATAATATATATACGGAGTGCTGACCCCTCCCACAATAAGAACAACAACCAATGGAATGACTCCACAACAGACCAATGACATAAAACACCAAATAAGTAAAATCACAAGAATAACTAACTGCGCATGATACAACTAAACCGACTGTTCATGAATAATGTATGTATGACTAGTATTCCACGCATGCACGTAATGTTCAATCTTCTACTTGTTCTCTCTTTCCTTTCTTCTGACTACTTCTCTTCTCTCGTCTCTCTCTTCCTTCATGTGGGCCTCTTGTATGCCCACATCTCCCCCCTCCTCCGTGAGCAGGGTGACCCGGTCACTGACTACTCCGTCTCCGTGGCACCTGCTCAATTCATCTGCAACAATATTTTCTTTTCCCGCACGATATACAATTGTAAAGTCATACATAGACAACTTAAGACTCCAGTTGTAGATTCTCCTGTTCACTTGTTTCCCATCCATCATGTTGATCAACCCTCTATGGTCGGTAACGACTGTAAACCTGCGACCATATAGGAAATAGGCGAAGTGTTTGATAGCTTCGTAAATACCCAGACCCTCCAACTCCTGGGCACTGTAGTTAGACTGCGCTCCTCTGAGCTGTTTCGAGAAGAAGGCTACCGGCAAGGTCTCTCCGTTACGAATCACTGATAAGACGGCTCCCACACCCGTCGAACTTGCATCACTTTCTACGACAAACACATCACTTGCACATGGAACACACAAACACACTGACTCACATAATTTATTACACAATGCATGAAAAGCATCCAACATTGGACTTGTTCAACTCACCACTCCCGACATCGCCGTGGACGTATGAGGAGTGAGGATGGAGGACCACCGATGAAACCCGGCAATGAACCTCCGGTAAAACCCCACCAAACCAAGGAAGGCTCGCAGTTGCTTCCTGGTCATCGGCAACGGATGAGCACGAATGGCTTCCACTCTCGATGCCGGCACACTTATCTTACCACCTCCAAGCTGGTGGCCTAAGAACTCCAGTGTTCTTTTCCCAAAACTACACTTGGACCGTTTGCACGTTAGTCCAGCCTCCTTCAACGCGTCTAAGACCATCCGCAGATGTCTCAAATGACTGTTCCAGCTTTCTGACACTACTAGTATGTCATCAATGTAGACTTTGGCACATTCTCCACACTCTGCTAAGACTTCTTCCATAAGTCTCTGAAACATAAGTCGTTAACCCGAACGGCATTTTCCGAAATCTAAATTTCCCAAAGGGACAGATGAAACTCGTTTTGTCCCGATCTCTCTCATCGACTGTTACTTGATGGAATCCTTTCGCAAGGTCAATCTTGGACAACACCTTGCCCATCCCAACCTTCTCCACCATTTCGTCAAAGGAAGGGATATAATACGGCTCCTTGACCGTCTTCTCGTTCAACTTTCGATAGTCGACACATAGTCTGATGTTCCCGTCTGGCTTCTTCACTGGCACCAGCGGGGACGCCCAATTACTCTTGCAACGTTCGATGATGCCTTGACTCTCCAAATTCTCCAATTCTTTCCGTACGTTCTCTCGAATTCCCAGAGGAACCGAATATGGCATCTGCCTGAGAGGCTCACAATCTCTCGTATCAATAGTCATCCTCACCCGATCGGTGCTACCTGGGTTGTCTGAAAACACGTCGTGGTATTCCCCCAGTAACCCGTTTAACTCACTCTCATTGAACCCTTCACACTCCCCTCTCAATACACTACTCTCTTCGCTCTCTTCCTCGATAACAATATCCAGTCTCCTTATGACTGCTCTCTCTCTAAACTCTTTAATGCAATTCACATGCACCACCTTGGCGTGCTTCTCTTTCCCCTTCTTTCCTATCTTATAATTCACCGTTCCCACTTTCTTCAACACAACATATGGACCCTGCCATGAGTCCGACAGTTTGCACGTCATTCCTGGCACTCTGTACAATACCAAATCACCTTCCCGAAACTCCCTTAACTTTGTTCCCCGATTAAGATACTGCATGCGGCTCTCCCTTCCCTTAGCCATGCCCAATGCAGCACTATCTCTCATACGTTCTAATCTCTCTGCCATCTTTAAAACCCACTCACTCACTTCCAATTTTTCTGTATCTACCTCATACAGACCATGATATAGGGCATCCAGAGGCGCCCTAACCCTGAACCCGTATATCAAATCAAAGGGACTGAACCCCGAATCACTGTGAGGTACCTGCCTCAAAACATACATCACAAACCCCAACTGCTCTACCCAATCTAAACCCTCGTCAATACATTTACCCAACACACTCTTCATCGTTCCATGCATCCGTTCTACGGCTCCATTTGACTCTGGATGGTAGGGAGACGTTCGCACTTTCTCGATACCTAACCATGCACACAACTGCTTCATCACTTTGCCGCAAAACTGGCTACCCTGGTCACTCAGGATTCTCTCAGGGATTGAGGTCCTGGAGAATATACTCCACAGGCCATCCATCACCGCCTTTGCCGTGATGCTCCTAAGTGGAACGGCTTCGGGCCATTTCGTGGCCAAACACACGTATGTCAAGATGAATCTGCTACCTCCCTTCCCCTTAGGTAGTGGCCCCACCAAATCAATGGCCACGCTCTCAAAGGGTTCGGCCAACAGTGGCCTTTCTACAGCGGGGGCCCTTCTTGGCCTATGTTTGCTCTTAACCTGACACACTCTGCAGCTCTTGCAGTAATCCACAATCTCTTTCACCATCCCTGGCCATGCAAAATGCCTCCCCACTAACTTTAAGACCTTCTCAGCACCCAAATGCCCGTTCTTATCGTGTCCCAACACTAGAACCTTCCCCCTATAACTTTTAGGCAGAACAAGTACATCCCGATACTCGTCCCACGTCACAAACTGTTCTCTCACCACAACCTCTTTCTTCCACTTGAAACCTCTCTCCTGCCTATCGGCTAACTCTCTCCATTCTTTCAAACTACTATCATCCCATAATTCCTCCTTAAACCCTTCTCTCTCACGACCTTCCCCCACAGGTCCTATCTCTCTTACAACTTCACTAAACTCTGCCTCTGCAGATTTCCCCACTGCTAACTCGTCTAAGGGAGTCGCACTCCCTATCTCCACCTCTTCATTCACGTTCGCCTGGGGCTGCTCGGCTTCAGGCGTACCTTCAGCGTCATCCACCCCATAGTCCTCCCCCACCTTACTCTCCACTTCAGGCATTATTAAGGGTTCGGACCGGCTACTAGCTACTGTCTTAGGCTCAGGCGCACCTTCACCTTCCGGTTCCACAACGTCCCACAACACGGACGTCTCTACCCCCTCTTCACATTCGTCCAACTCTCTTTCTCTCTTCGCCATACTCCGGGTTAGAACCTTAACCTCCACTTTCTCCCCCATCTTATAAGCCCTTATGGCCTCCTTATACGCCACAGCCTCCTGGTCATCTACCAGAGAGACCGGCACCAAACATGATACACCCACTGGTTCACTCTCGTCTACCACTGCTCTTATGACCTTCTTATGCCCCCCAATCTCAAACTCGCTCATAAAACTACGGCACAACCTCTCAATTCCTCCATACCCGCTCACTATCACGTCCTTATCCCACTTCACTCCTACCGGGACCAGCGATTTGGGGACGGCTGCCAGTTCAGCACCCGAGTCTATCAAGACCGTAGTCTTGACCCCGTTGACCAGTCCGTAGGCAACGTTCTCGGACATTCCCGACTTAGCGTGTCTAAGCATAGACATCTTCGTCGGGGGCGTCTCCTTCTTCACTGTCACTGTTCCCCTTTTTGCCGTACAATCTGGGCTCTTATGACCCACCTTCCCACAATTATAACAAGTGGGTACTCTCGCCACATACCCACTACCCGACTTCTCCTTTTTACACTCTCCAGCTCGATGGCCCTTCTCGCCACAGCTGTAACACGTCAATACACTGACGTATCCCCCCACTCGCTCCCGAACACCGATTCCCTGGGACTTACTCTCCTGCCCAATTGTACTCTCTCTTTCTCTATAACCCCTGTATCCTCTACTCACGGCCTCACTGGGTCCACTGCCCAGTGGCCTGAAAAAATTCCCTCTCTGCCTCCCGGACATCCAATCCTCTAAGGCATCACGCAGCTCCCCCCACTCGGCTATCTTCCTAACCTCTAGGAAAGCCTTCCCACTCGGAGGTAGACTCCTCCTCAACACTGCCAAAGCCATAGCTAACATGCAGTCCTCAATGGTCTTACAGCCCTGACACATTCCCTTTGTAACCCGTACCAACCAATCCGAAATATCCCCAGCACTCATGCTCTTAAACAAATCCCCACTAGCTTCTAACAGATTACCATACGTAATGGCCGTCTCCCCCGTTGCCTTAAGCAAAATTCTCCTAATCTCCTTATAACTCTCATCCTTATCCCTGGCTTGTGCCACCCTCACACACAGACTCTCTGTTAGCCGGAGATACAACCTCTCTCCCCAGTTCACCTCTCTTATCTCACCTTCCCTCATAATTCTCTCGAATTTACTCAAATAAGCTCCTAGCTCCGTTCCCTCCTTATACACTCCTAACCCCTTAAGTTTCTCCTGCAATAATTCCCTTCTCTCACGCACTCTGTTGTCTTCACGTCTGTAATCCCTCCTTCTTTCATCTTCTTCTCTCCGACGGGCTGCTTCCTCTCCCTGACGGCGTTCGTCTTCTTCCTCTTTACGCCTCCTGCGTCTCTCTTCTTCTTCTTTGTGTCTCGCTCCCTCTTGCTCCTTTGCTATCCTGCGGGCCTCCTCGGCCTCTCGCCTCTCCTCTCTGTCCCTTTCATCTTTCTCCCTCATGTACTGCAAAAAAGCAGTGATCGCATTCTCCTCCTCTCCGCGTCTCGACATCTCGTCTTCCACTTCGTCTACTTCACTCTCTTCTGCCAATTCTGTCTCTGTCTCTTCCTCCTCTTTGTATTTCGCGTCCGATCCGCACACTGGATACGGCGACCGTTTGTCGGCAACTGTTCGCCTGTGTGGTCGGTAGGGTCCACCTTCGGCTGCTATGACGGAAGACTTCTTGGTCCTCCTCCTCCCCTCACTTGGTCCAGACTCTGTCATAGAGGGCAAGCGAACTCGTCCTCCGATGGATCCTGTGAGCACAAAAATAGAACAGCAATGACCCTGGGTGAAAATCAGATGCAACGAACACACAATTAGAAATAATCAAAGTCAATAACGATTATAAGTCAAACACCGGATACTACACAAAATTAGAAATAATTAACGACAATAACTTTTACAACTCAGAAACCACAACACGACACGAACACTTCACTACAGCGATGCAAGTTTCTAGGGCTGTTTCACGCCTCTGCAGATCTCTGCAGAAAATTTCTTTCCTTCCCGTTCCTTCTTTCCTCCACTCTGGTCCCTCGGCCGTAGCACAGGTCCCGTTGATTTAGCTTCCTCTGTCGCAACAGGGTCGGCTCGTAGTCGTCCCCACTGCCTCAGCAAGGGTCCGTTGAATCGCTAGTCCGTAGACCGCGGGTAGTAGATTGCTTTGACTAGTTTCAGTCGCCTCCGTCCACAGACGCAGACTCGTGGACACTCGGACACCGCAGTCGTCCTCTCAGTCCTCCGTTCGAATGGTCTCTCGAATGGACGTCTCCACGCAAGATCCCTGGTCCCTCAGATCCGTAGTTCGTCGGGATCCCACCGCTGCCACCAATTATGTGGGGGCTCGCTCTTAATCCGTGGATCGGCAAGGCCCGACACCTGGAGACAGCAATAGTACGCTGCCACCAGAGAAGGTAACTAGAGTTAATCAAGCCGTAGCCCAACCCTCGCCAGCGAACTGGTTACACCACTTCAGTGAAACTTAGGTAAGTGTAATTACGATCTGAAGAAGTCAGCACGGAGTATTATATATACGGAGTGCTGACCCCTCCCACAATAAGAACAACAACCAATGGAATGACTCCACAACAGACCAATGACATAAAACACCAAATAAGTAAAATCACAAGAATAACTAACTGCGCATGATACAACTAAACCGACTGTTCATGAATAATGTATGTATGACTAGTATTCCACGCATGCACGTAATGTTCAATCTTCTACTTGTTCTCTCTTTCCTTTCTTCTGACTACTTCTCTTCTCTCGTCTCTCTCTTCCTTCATGTGGGCCTCTTGTATGCCCACACAGCTACAAAATTAATATTATGTGTCTGTGCTGCTTGCAAGAATATAGCATCTTCCAGGGGAGGATCCAGGAGGAGAAGCAAGGGTGCCAGGCCCCCCACCCCTTCCACACACCATGTTTGAAAAAAATTAAGGAGAAATTTATCATTACTGGCAATGCAATTTATAGTTCATCTGTATGCTAACTAATGCACTTCCCTCATAAATTAATATTCAATTCATATACTAATATTTTAAGAAATTTCATGAGTTTTTTTTAACCTAAATATATTTGGGCCCCTACCTGTCTCTAGATCTGAATCCACCCCTGATTTCCTGCAGCAATTAGGTAGATAATAGGGTGACTATTCAGATTGTACAGGAAATATCACCATAGGCTCTGCAAAATGCTATTAAAATGTTGAAATTTCTTTGTGCAGTGTGAGAACCGAGGGTAGGGGCCAAAATATATTAGATTGAAACTTATGGTAAGAGCTTCGGTTCGTATACAATTGTCCTATCTCCATTTTAATTTTTCATTAAACTTAGTTGGGTGAGAGAAACATTTGTAGCATGGTTAAATAATACGGGGGGGGGGGGGGGGGGGGGGGGGGGGGAGAATTTCTCTCCCAACCAAGTTTAATGAAAAATTAAAAAATAGAGTAGAATGTACTAATACAATCAGCTGGGATAGTGGGGAGCCCCTAGTTAGTTTTTGCCAACTTTACACCATGAGTTACCAAAAAAAAAAAAACATCAGTGAAGATATCTAGTGTGGAATAAACCAGTTATTACACTCGTCAGAGTGATATGGCTAGATATTTCACTCTCAGGCTTTATTATCACTCGCCTTTGGCTCATGAAAGTAAATTAGCCTGCTCGTGATACATTTCGCCATATCACACTCTGATTCATGTAATAAGTACTATATATATCACAACATTAATATGGTTTATGTTGATTGTTCAAACCCTTTTAGTTAAAATCATGAATTCTAAGTCATTTGTGTAGGAGTACTATAAAGTAATCAACATGTGTTTGAACTCTATTTAGCCTATTCAGAGACTCAGGTAATAATAAACTATACCTGAGTATAAGAGACTACTGCTATACATTATAATGGCATAGTGGTGTACTTATCAACCACACAATCACACACACGCTTAGTAATGCAGCCGATTGCACAACATTTTGTTAGTCTTGCTATTAACAGGAAGTGGTTTTCTAAGACTGACTTAAACTCTACTCCTAGGAATATACTTGTCAAAACTAGTTCTAAAACAAGTTTGAAAGTGTGTCAACTAAACAATCCAGGACAAAGAGAGTTGTACAGTTTTCTATATAAGATGAGTTGTGATCATGAATCATCAGAAACTGGCCCTATGTATGAAATAATAAAAAATGAGAATAAAGAAAACAGTGTACCACTTTACGATATAGTGGAAAAGGAAAGTAAAGACAATATAGCAGTTACAGAAAATTGTTGTTACGTTTCAAATATTATGACAAAACAGCCAACTACAACGAAGGATAACTCATGGCCAATAACTTCTTCTAAAATTAAACTCACAATATCAAAATCCAGGAGTAGTATAACATTGACATTACTGAGCTTTATTTTTGGAATACTAATTGTAATATTAACTATACAACAACACTCATTGGCTTTTTGAGAATATCAATGACAGAGTTTGATAAACATGTTGCTATAAAACCTGACCTGTGCCATAACATCAGCTTCAATGAATCAGTCACTTTAATACCAGAGAATGAAACATTGGATCAAACCATTAGCCCTATTCAATTATTAATACAACACAATTACTCACACTTGCAAAACTTATTTTATGATAATAGTTATCTTTTTAGCTTACTGAGTGAATGCATCAAAAGAAGCCGTCTTTCTTTTGTACAGTGTAGTGATTCTGTATTAAATTCGTATGGTAAAGCTGTGATTTTACCAGCCAAATCTTGCAGAGAACTTTACAACATAGTGCCACATAATTCAGGCTATTATTGGCTGACAGCATCCAATGGTTCTATTATAGAAGTCTACTGTGAAATGACTGAGTCTTGTGGTAATGTGACTGGAGGACTAACTAGATTAGCAACTCTAAACCATAATACAAGATCTGAGTCCTGCACAGGAGACCTTAGTTATAATGAGGAAGGATGCTTTAAAAGATCACCGAAGCCCGATTGCTCAGGATTTACTTTTAGTCCGCTAAATTTGAATTTATCATATTCTCACATATGTGGCACAGTTGAAGGAAATTACTTTGGTATACCTGAAGGCTTTGCAGGTAGTGGACGGTCATCTACTTCTATTGATGACAACTATGTTGATGGTATTAGTTTGACTTATGGGAGCACATCTCACAGAACTCACATATGGACATTCAGTGCTTGTGGAGGAGGAAACTGTACTGCAAGAGTTCCAGAGTTTGTAGGAGATCATTACTCAACTCTTCCACTATTCCCTTTACATTCAGTTATAATGTTTCAAAGAAACTTTCTCCCTATACTCAATGAAGATATTGAAATAAGATTGTGTCAAGATGAAGATAGGGACGCTTTTCCAAATGAGGGTATATATCTCACCAGTATGAACATTTACGTCAACTAAGTAATACTGTATATAGGACAGTCACCTTGATTCATAGAAATTATTTTTAGTTAATTGCATAATAGTGATACTCCTCATAAGTAACATTTTTATGTTTTATTCTTTACAATTAAACAACAACATAGATTGTAATGGTGATATAATATAGTAGCTAATTGCTCAAAATAGTAATGATTAACATCAGAAAAAAATTGTTTCGATTCCACAAGCCTTCCTCCTCTCATTAATAAATGATACTATCACTTTTTGTTGAAGCTACATTCATATGTTTCTGCCTAGATTTTGTAAGTATCACTGATACTCTCCTGACAAAAATGAAATTGGGGTGTTATGGATCTTGTTTTGTTCAGTAGTTACCCAAAGGTGAAGTTAATATTTAAATAAGGTATAAATTCTAAGCACCACAAAAGCAACTTCTTTAAATTTTTGACAACTGGAAAAGAATCACTAAAGAGACCATACACACCCACACACATGCACATGCATTCATATTCTCTTGCAAGCACTAATGTTGTGCGCACCTGGCAAAGCCAGGTTGACTGTGCACTAAGCAGGCACATTGAGCAGTACAAGCGAAGCTCCTGGCGCTGGGCTAGGAACTGGAAGGAGACCAGGTGCTTTCCTACAGCAAGTGGTGTGGGAACCTGAAGTCCCACCTGGACCATTGCTGTTACATGAGAAAATACCTTGAATTTGCACCCCAGCAAATGCCAGGCACCCAATCACAACTAGATAGACTGGTGGGGCAGGTAGGAGGCAGATGGTATATCAGATGAAAAACTGCTTGAGTTGGGCTTGAATTCTGGGACCTTAGGCCCTGAGTCAAGGACACAACCACCACACCACACAACCACCACACCACACAACCATAACACAACACAGCCACCACACATACACACATATGCATACATATAATTATACACTAATATTCTAACTGAATGTTTTACTCATACAGATGCAGTTTACAAGACTAGAGAGTGTAGCATATCAAACATTGTAGACAAACGGTTATAAATTACTGCATAATAATATTGAACAGCATAATTTTAATCATTTATAAATGTCACTTAAAATCAAATTAATATTAATGATACTTTTAACTTATGTATTTTAATATAAAGCAACTATAAGATTTTCACATTTTAATTACAAGAAAACACACATATAAATATTAATAAATAATCATTATTACATGAATGAGTGATGTATGTAGATAAACCTGAGAGTGAAACATTTTCAGACGAGTGCAATAAATGGTTTATTCTCTGCTAGATATCTTCACTGCAGTTTTTTGTACCATGGTTAGTAACAATTTGTGGGCGGAGTAATGAACATATTCATTTATAGTAACTCTTTTGTTTATCAACAGCATGTATTATTTTAGTGTTGTGTTATTTATCTTTACTGTATCATCTGCTGAGTGCATGCATGTTGTGTTATTGTCCGGATGTCAATCCGTGAGCATTTTTATTTTTGCGCATGCGTGTCTATGGCTATAAAAGCTTGGGCGCGCCTGTGTATCGGGAGTTCTCTAATAATCTTAGTTTGTGCAAACACTGGGTTAGTAGCCAGCTTGTCGTACTTACCTGAGTGAGGAGGACTCTGGTGGCAGCGTGTCAGAGTTCGGGCATCTTCTGGTTGTGAGTCCTTTGAGCCGTGACCTACCTTTCTTGTGTATACTTTCCCTGTGCCGGTTGGTGGTTCGAGAGCGAGTGATTCCTCCAGAGCCACCCCATTAAACCCACAATGTAGGACAACATTTTTTTCCTTTAATATTATCAATCAAATCAACATCTTTCTACATACATTGTTTCAATTCTTAATTCAACAAAGACAAATTCAATGAAGATTTTTAAGATCATAGGAGGATTCACCTTACTCTTGCTCTCTCTCAATGGTAGTATATGTAGAAGTTTCATGTTGTAAACCACTCATTGTTTGTCAGCAGTAACAAGTCATTACAAAGCTCTGTTGTTTACTAAAGGAACAAGTCCAAGCAAGGCTTAAATGTTCCCACTTAGAATAGCACAACATTGTACGATAGGCAAAGTAGCTACAAGAAAGTGACTAGTTGGTCTCATTAATTTCATTCTATTGCACTTAATTAAAGCATTAACAATGTTACACTGACTGTTTAAAGATCAGCTTTGGAAGTCTTTTTTTAACACAAAACATAATAATGAACTTGATGTGTTCATGGAAGTAATCTTTTCATTACTCAATTAAGTTTATTCATGCTAGTAATACTGGAATTACACAGTTGTCACAACAGCATGTTTTTTTGTATATATTCATAATACATATGCATATGTACTCAGAAATGTATAGTCAAATCTCTTCACTGTTCAGCTTAATATTAGTTATTGCAATAGTAATGCATACAACTAATGATTAATATTGAAATCAAAAATCTAAAACAAGTCTCTAAGATCAGAGAATAATTTTTGTTTTAATGTTTTTTTAGTATTTGCTGTAAGTTTATCTTCACATGGCTCTCTGCTTGTCTAATAACAAGCAGTGGCGAAACCTAACAACAGTAAAAGTAGCTTTAAAAAACTTTCATTTTAACAACCTGTACAACATGTTGTCTAACTTTACCAAGAATTAGTTGTTAAATGCAAGCAAAGTAAAGATAACACCACTTCAACAGATGGCTTCTAGTATTGACTAGAATGTGAAGGAAATTAAGTCAAAACATTGTAGTTATTTTTCTGCAAGTCTGTACAATAACACTAAGGGTTGTTTACTAGAGTTTTTGAAATGTTGCTGTAGTAATGCCCGAAAGTTGCACAAACACATACACCCTGTTATTGAGGCCCAAAATGAGACTCACCAGGTATGACTGCAAATAATAAGGGTATTAGTCAGTGGCTCAGTCAGCAGGTCTGGCAATGTGCACTAGCAATATAGAGCACAATTTCCAGACTAAATATTCAAAAATATTCAATTTTATTTCATGCATATTGTACAATATTAAGGTGGCATCATATTATAATTGAAAAGCCTTCAGGAAACGACACTATTAATAGTCAATGAGAATTATTAAATTGATTAAGCAGTTTTATCCCTAGAATAGTACTGAAATCATCCCTTAAAGTTCCTGCCATTGTTCAAAGTAACCAGTGCTTTCTTTTCTGAACAAACATGTATTTTGCTTTTGTGTTTGGTATGTTGAGGTCACTTTTCCTGTATTTGATTCAGTGGGAGGGAAGCTTGGCCAGCAATAGGTTGGCTATTTTCCACCACAAGAAGTTTAAGGTAAGTGCTACTTTACCTTCTTAACAATAAATTAAGTCTATAGCTAGCACTGAGCAGACATACATGGAAACTTTAATTTTAATGTTTGCTTCAATTGTTCTCTTGTAAGCATAATATTGTGTCTAATGTAAAGCATGGAAGTGAATATACTTAACCTTTTTGAAATGCTTTACAATTCATATCAGTTCTGAAAGTAATGTTAAACATTAAGAACATCACCAATATTGGACTAGTTAGTAATTGTGTTCAATCCACAGAATTTTAATATTATAATTATCAATATAATACACTCACATATAAAGACACAGCTAAAAACTAATATTTTGGTAAGTTTACTTCTGATCGGTCCATAAGGAGACAGAGCTGGGAGCGACCTTCCTTCCAGCATAATACCCCCACAGACGCTGTCAGGAAGACTTTGCAGTTGTGCAAAGTTGAGCTCCACCCATTCTTAATCTACGGTCATGATGCCAGAGCTCCACTCGATCAACAGGTACATGAAGTTTAATTAAATTTCTTATTGCTTAAAAAAAATTATTATTCCTTATTCCTTAAAAAACAATTTTTCTAGATTTTTTTTTGTGTGAGGTGGATTCATGAATTGTAGGTAACTTGGTAAAGGGTGGTTACACTTTCTGGGGTGTCGGACAGAATGGGAACATCACTTGTTGTGTTCAGTAATCTGTGGATACAGCGTATGAACGGAACATCTGCTTGTGCTTAGTGTGAACAGATGTACCAATGCTGTGTACGATGCAGCACCTTGTAGTTGCTAATGTGTTATATTCTGCACATAAATGGATGGGATATCAGATAGTATATAACACACATGTGGGTATGACACACTTCTATCAGGGATGTGAGGATGACTGGGTTGGTGTACTTGTTTATTGTGACATTTATATATATATATATATTTCCAACTATTAGTACTATAATCATACACAGATTATGGAACATAACTAGTAATGTTTCACGTAGTAGTAGTAGTAGTAGTAGTAGTGGGTTATTAATAATATAATATTATTATTGTCATCATTTTAGCTGAATGAATATTTTATACGTAATACCCATATTTTTAATAGCCAAAACCAACATATATTTCTACGTTCATTCAAAATATGCATCATAACTTTTAACACTCCTGTATAACTGAATAATTTTTCTCAACTATCTGGTAAAGGTCACTTTCTATTATGTGTGAGTGTTTTTACTGTCAACTGGTAAATGGTCACTGTGTGCGTTTATATTAGTAAGATGTGTTTTTTTCTCATGGGAGAAATCTTAAATTAGTGTGTGTATATGTAAATGTATGTTTGAAATATAAGGTAAAGTTTGTGTGTTAGTTGTTAATAGAGGAGAGTACATATATTCATAATTATTTAGATATAAACATTAATTAAATTTGTATTATTATTTAATTTTTCCCCTTTTTTCTCCTCCCATTGTCATGAAGGTGTCAAGCCCCATGACAACCCAGACTTGAATCCGGAGTTGTCTTTCAACTTCATTCCAGTGGACACCATCATCTCCAACTTCTTTAACTACATCTCGGAGCTGCTCAACTTTGTGCAATGCAATATGAGACAAGAATTGGGGCATGGCCAGCATGGCATTGTGTTCCAGTGTGCAGAGTGGGTGGGCAAGGGTCCCCTGGCAGTCAAGTCGGTAGTGCCACCAGACGAGAAGCACTGGAATAATCTGGCACTTGAGTTTCATTATACGTACCTGGTAAAGGATATAACATAGTTGTGTAGTGTTTCAGTTTATCTATTAGTGTGGAATATTAGAAATAGAGTATTAGAAATAGATGGTCCTGAGTGGGAGAAACATCTTTAGCTGCAGTGTAATACTTCGATAGTCCAAGTTTCAATTGGTCAATGGCTACTGCATTCCATTCATGAAAGGAAAAAGGAAGAGCTTGTCAAGTTCATTCAATTCAACTGCTTCATCAGAC
>WLWD01002686.1_pt1 | contig 42036 bp, 17 predicted proteins | sample 6712731 | NCBI WGS metagenome assembly WLWD01 (sample SAMN12718690, study PRJNA576275) | sponge metagenome | isolation source: marine sponge | host: Mycale hentscheli | place: New Zealand: South Island, Marlborough, Capsize Point | collected 2014-11-01 | reverse complement strand
AGAACAATACCATATAACTGTGGTTAGGAAGAAAACCGATGGGTCCAGCCACTAGTATTACGGCTTCAAGCCATGAAGGCTGAAACATCATCCCTAAAGTTAGTACAGCTAGCAACTGTCTTAGAGAAAATCATTCCTGGCATCACGTGATAAAATGCAGAGCAGTGGTAGAATATGAGAATGAAGTTAAAAGTCATGCAAACACACACACACACACACACACACACAAAGCTCAACCGTGGTAATTATATATGGAAACGAGTGAGACACTATCAGGGACAACACAAAAAATCAGGGATATATTATTGTATAATCATATATGCTTGGACGTATGTATGTAACTTTTGTACTTTGACTATCACATTTTTTGTGTACACTCGTTACTTTGGTTAACAACTCGCTGTTTGTCATCACTGTTCATACTTGAAAGTTCATTGCCCAACATGCCAAGCTACCATGAGACTACACTGTAAATCTTGTGTTGGGTATATCCAGTGAACGCGTGCATGTGAGAGTGTTGTGTGTTACATCTGCTGACTAGCTAAGAACAAACAATAAATATACATTTGCTGCTTTATGTGTTAAGCTTCTTAGGTTCCTTCCTGTTTCTTTTGTTAGTAAGCAAGCCTTATATAGAGTTAGGATTTACACAGCGCAATAATTCCTTGGAATAGCTTGTTTGTTTTATTAAGTCTCAAAAATTGCCGTGAGTGGTCTCGTACGCTAATTTAAAAAAGTCGGCTGTGTAAATTTTTCAAACAAATTGTGCATGATGATTTATAAAGATGAATTTTACCCTTTCACCTTATTTTTTTACTGAAGCACATCACAAGTATAATGCCTCATCCCCTACGACTGTGTATATGAGTGGGTGTGAATGATTGTGTGCTTGCGTACTTGAGCTACAGCAGAAGGAAGGGCGTGTATGGTCAGTGAAACTTCACCACCTTGACTACTATACAAAAAACATTTGTACTGGCTATAAATTACATAGTACAGAAAAGCCTTACATAAGAACAAGAAACAAAACAAAAAAAATGAAGCACCAAAAGGTGGGAACCCTCAGTGCTATTAAACATTACCTAGCTATTATAATATAATCTCCTTCAAAAAGAACAAAGCAATCTGTTAGCTATTTTAATGAGGCATCAATATAGCTCGAGCAATGAAAACAGTACATGGAAATGCTGTCTTCATAAGAGAAGCTAAACTAGCCAGAAACACTTACTGTTATAATTTTTCAACGTGAACTTCACTTCATTCAAATCCGTCGGTTAACTTTCCTGAGCATAAAGCAAATTACACTGCGGGCTGCAAGAAATTATTTGCTCAAGTGATTATGACGTGACGCTAGGGAGCTGAAAGCTTCACGTTTTATCAACAATTAGCCCCAAATTAAAAAAAAGTAGCACAATAAAAGATCCTAAATCATCTTTCTGAATAAGTTCATACCTAAATCAACGGTTAATTGTCAGTAATCTCCAAAATCAGAGCATGACAGACAGACTGACAGGGCAACTACTACAACTCTCTCATGCATGCGTGCTTAGGGTTAACAAACATACAAACAACAAAAAAACAAAAAAAAACACTTTTTGCAAATTAACTGTCTACCAGTCCCTAATCCACATCGTGACTTATAAGACCTGCAACTACCTCTATGAGGTCATGAGACTTGCATTTGGTAATGGTCATCAATACTATACTGTATCATGCCAAGCAAGTTGCTTATGGCCTTAGTGGTTGTCATGGCTCCCATGACCTGTCCTACTCTTATTCTATGAACTGCATGTGAAAAATGGCCATTTTCTTCCCATCACTGCACATCTGAATACTGGAAGCCAATATATTTGGCCAACGGAAGAAAATTCTTGTTCCCTATTCTCACAACATCAGCTGACAAATGCACAAATGCTTCATAGTGACATTATAAATTGGGGGAAAAGAACATACTTTTACTTCAGAAAAAGCATATGATGACTAAGCTATCAGGGTGTCATACTGGATTCTGCGCTGGGGGTGGGAAACACTGGTGTACTTAGCCACTCTCATTTTAGAAACCCACACTGCTTTGATGGGCATGCCTATGTGAAAGTGTATACCTTATACTGACCTGCTTACTAAATTAAAATTCTAGGGGGAACTAAAGCTTGGAGGAGATGGGGGATTTCAGGGTGCCCCTACCACCTCGGCACAAAACTTGGTTATACAAGCTAATACGACACTGTGCTTCTGAAGCCGTGATATTAGCACTTATGTGCTTAGAGAACTGACAAATTTACTGACGTTGCCTTAGAGAACATAATAAAAACGAATAATCATTTAATAAACTGTTAAAACTATAATTAAGCAATTGGCAATCTGAAAAAGTCCTACAACAACAGCTCAATGAAGAATAAGCAGATAAGTAAAATGATATCACTAAAGTTTATCAGAATTACATGAACTAAAATGACAGAAATTCATACAGGATTTTCACTGGGGGGGAGAGATAAGAGAGATTTGTAAAGTCACAAAAACCGTGTAGCCACATGAAAATGGTGAAGTCATGATCATGAAAGCTTGGACAAACTACTACAAATTTCTACAATTTTTTCATAACTTACATTGAAATAAATTCAGAAGGGGTAAAAAAAAAAATTAGGGTGGAAATCCCAGGGCTCCCATAACCTGCATGAAACCATGGGCCTAAAACAAAGTAGAAAATATAATTATGTATGTTGAGTTGTATGCAATGATTATCTCCCCTTCATTGTCCAGGAGCACGCTAAAGGATGTTAGGGTGGCCATGGGAAAAGCTATGAGTGAGGATAATTTTGGTAGAGCATGTTTTAGAATAATTCAGTAACTAGAAACCATTCCAACATGCACCCACACTTTCTCACAAAGAAATGAAAAATGTCAAGAGTACTATGGAACAAACAAACTGACGAGCCCTCGTCATAAAGATATAGCTAAAACTACCACAAAATATCACTATCATAATTCAAGCCACCCTTGCTCTTTATTTTCATTCATTAATTAATTCATACAGTAGCTATATTAGCTTAGAAAAAATTGTTCAGGAAACACAACTTCACCAGGAAAAAAAATGACATGGGTGACCCCGTGCAGCTAAAATACTTAGAAACCCACTGACCGCTAGCCATAAAACTACTTACCCAGAAGCATAAGCCAGGGTAGACAGCGAAAGCAAGCATAAGCCAGGGTAGACAGCGAAAGCTTCCTTCAAGTTCCCCAAGACACAAGTAGCGTAGCCGTATTACAAATCAGTGGACTAGCGCGCAACAATAGTTTAGACGACCACTTCCAGTCGAGAGTTTTACTTATAATGGGTAAAGCGTTTTTAACTTATTTAGCCTGGCGATACTTACCTACACGTAACTGGAAAAGGGTTAACCATGAGATAATGCAGTATCTTTGCGAGGCTACTGGGGAAGAAACAACCTTATTTTAACGTCCAGCGTCTCGCGCAGCGAAGTACTTAGGGCCTGAGGGAGGTAGTTCACGATGCACAGAGCCGCCTATGTCTACCCAACAGTACATAGCCTAACAAATATTTAAGGTAGCTACATTTTCATCAATGCCGTTGGAGGGACATTATATACTCAAGGTGGGGTCACTATCTAATTGTGTCTTTCTCTGGAAGGACCTGGGACCTGAGTGATCAAGTAAAAAACTACACCATTATAAAACTGTGCAGTGGTATGCACACTGGATATGCTTGCGCTTATGAGGGATTCTTCTTCAATTAATCATCAGCCATGTTATCCTTAATATAATGCAAGAAGTTAACTAAAACAATTAGTTAAATGCATTTAATAGTTAACTAACATTTGGACCCTTCAGTAAACCATGAGCAAAACAAAGGTGTAAAAAAACAAACCTGTAAAACTACAGTAAAACATGGTACAATGTTTTACTTAAGGTTTCCTGTTAGTAAAACTAAGTATGTTTTACTAAATGAGTAAACTATGCAGTAAATCTTTAGTGTAATAGTTTCCTCAATTTAGTAAAACAAGCACCTTCAAGCAGTGTAGTAAAGATTTTTTTTATGACTCAGTTTATTTGTGATCAAATGAATAAAATATACTTGGCACAGTACAACAGTAACGAGTATGAATATTTATGTTCTTCATCCAAAGCTCCATGTTATACCAGCTTGCCTTTATTGCTGCAATGGAAAGTAAAACAACAAATAAAACAAAACCAACAACAAATAATAATGGGAAATTATAAGTCAACAGGTTCATTATAAAATGTTGGTATGTAAAAAAAGTATTCCTGAAAGGGTGTTACCTATTATTCCTGATAAAAATACACTCCTTTTGGTATGATCATAGAGTGTTTCGCAGTGTGAGTGTAACAGCACGCCCTATGAGTGTAACAATACACCCCAATGCAAAAAATTGTTTCAGTACACCCCACTTAGGGTGTAACTAAACACCCCGGTTTTTACAGTGTAGAGTACCTGATAGGTGCACGTTATATGATGTGTACTTATCCAGGATTAGCGATAGATAAAAATATGAAGTATCAGGAGGTCAAGGACAGGTGCACGGTAAGGTGGAGTGTCGTAGTACAGTGCAGATACTGGGCAACATAGTATGTTCTAGAGTACCTGCCAGGTGCACGTTATATGAAGTGTACTTGTCCAGGATTAGCGATAGATAAAATGAAGTATCAGGAGGTCAAGGACAGGTGCACTGTAAGGTGGAGTGTCGTAGTACAGTGCAGATACTGGGAAACATTGCATGTTCTAGAGTACCTGATAGGTGCACGTTATATGAAGTGTACTTGTCCAGGATTAGCGATAGATAAAATGAAGTATCAGGAGGTCAAGGACAGGTGCACGGTAAGGTGGAGTGTCGTAGTACAGTGCAGATACTGGGCAACATTGTATGTTCTAGAGTACCTGATAGGTGCACGTTATATGAAGTGTACTTGTCCAGGTTTAACGATAGGTAAAATGAAGTATCAGGATGTCAAGGACAGGTGCACGGTTAGGTGGAGTGTCGTAGTACAGTGCAGATACTGGGAAACATTGCATGTTCTAGAGTACCTGATAGGTGCACGTTATATGAAGTGTACTTGTCCAGGATTAGCGATAGATAAAATGAAGTATCAGGAGGTCAAGGATAGGTGCACGGTAAGGTGGAGTGTCGTAGTACAGTGCAGATACTGGGCAACATTGCATGTTCTAGAGTACCTGATAGGTGCACGTTACATGAAGTGTACTTGTCCAGGATTAATGATAGATAAAATGAGGTATCAGGAGGTCAAGGACAGGTGCACTGTAAGGTGGAGTGTCGTAGTACAGTGCAGATACTGGGCAACATTGTATGTTCTAGAGTACCTGATAGGTGCACGTTATATGAAGTGTACTTGTCCAGGTTTAACGATAGGTAAAATGAAGTATCAGGATGTCAAGGACAGGTGCACGGTTAGGTGGAGTGTCGTAGTACAGTGCAGATACTGGGCAACATTGTATGTTCTAGAGTACCTGATAGGTGCACGTTATATGAAGTGTACTTGTCCAGGATTAACGATAGGTAAAATGAAGTATCAGGAGGTCAAGGACAGGTGCACTGTAAGGTGGAGTGTCGTAGTACAGTGCAGATACTGGGCAACATTGCATGTTCTAGAGTACCTGATAGGTGCACGTTATATGAAGTGTACTTGTCCAGGATTAGCGATAGATAAAATGAAGTATCAGGAGGTCAAGGACAGGTGCACGGTAAAGTGGAGTGTCGTAGTACAGAACAGATACTGGGCAACATTGCATGTTCTAGAGTACCTGATAGGTGCACGTTATATGAAGTGTACTTGTCCAGGATTAGCGATAGATAAAATGAAGTATCAGGAGGTCAAGGACAGGTGCACGGTAAGGTGGAGTGTCGTAGTAGTACAGAACAGATACTGGGCAACATTGTATGTTCTAGAGTACCTGATAGGTGCACGTTATATGAAGTGTACTTGTCCAGGATTGATGATAGGTAAAATGAAGTATCACGAAGTCAAGGACAGATGCACGGTAAGTGGAGTGCTGTTGTACAGTACAGGTCTAGAGTTTATGAAGTTTACTGTAGGAAAGGACAAGTGCAGTTTATATGAACAATACTGATTAAGGACAGGTGTAGAATCAAGTGGGCTGTCCTGTAGTAACTGACAAATGCATAGAAAATTGTAATATCCTACTATAGAACATATATAGAATAGTTGGACTGTCATGTTGTGTCTGATAAGTACAGGATTTTTGAATTGCAAGCATACAGTACATGTTAAGGTTAATTCATGTGTCGTGAAGGTATAGGATTGAAGCAGGGAAACATGGCATGGAGGGTATACAACATGTACAGGAAAGATGACAACTAACTATCCTATACATTTCCTGAAGCGTCAAAAGTACAGGAAATCTGGATATTTTTCCAGTGTAACATCAAAAATAAAAAAATAAATACTACATAATGGCCACGAAGTTCGGCCCCCCCAATCATTTTCATGTTCTTACTCCACTGCTCTTGGATCAGCGATTGCGTACACGAGCTCCGGTGACCCTAGCGCCATAAAGGGACTGGATAACTTGAGGCGCAAGAGCAGCCATCTGGATTCTGGTGGCAGCGTACCTCCGGGATCTGGCTGACGACCGAGGAAGCTTAACCGCCACCTCAGCCGACGACCTATTCCCCCACAGTTATGTACAAGTTTTCAGGGTTTTACAGTTACCTTTACTCTAGTGGAGCTTACCCAGCCAGGTTAGAGCAGCTGCTATAATATCACCTGGGGTTGTGGAGAGCCCCTAGAAGAAAACAAAACAAAAAAAAACTACCAGTGAAGATATCTAGTGTGGAATAAATCACTTATTACACTTGTCAGAGTGGTATGGCTAGATATTTCACCATATCACACTCTGACTCATGTAATAAGTACTATATACTATATATATATATAGTATAGTTGCTCAGCCATTGATTATTATTCCCCTGTGTTATCCCCTTCAATCTCCTGTGAAAAAAAGTATTCTTGTACCACAAAGAGTTTAAATTGCACACAGAAGAATTTTTTGTTGACAAAATAGAATCAGATACACTAATAATTATGGTATAAAGTGATGTATCATGTTTTTAGCTATGAATGAAAGTCTTTTTTATTTATTTATTTTTTACTTGTACAAAGCTTTCTTTGCGAATAGTTGTATAAAGAACTGAAAACATGGGGAATTAGTTATTGGAGTATTAAATCTTAACTTGTGAACCTCACTGGATCATTGCTCAGTCACCACTGTTTTTATTAGAAGGCAGCAGAAAGGGAATGAAATGCATTTATATTGTTGTCAGTGTTTTGGAAGGACCTTCACTGCATTCACTGGACATATTTTTCCACTCAAAACAACAATGTCCTCTCTTTTTATTTGGCCTTTTACTTTGTTCAAAAAGGTAACTATGGTATAAAATAGTTAAACCATGGCAACTCTCGGAATTATCGCTAGATAACCGCCATCTTCCTCGGGCTTCACCCTCAGGATCAGGACTTAGTTGTAGTTGTTGTTTTGTTGTTGTTGTTTTTGTTTTTCAATTCAAACAGTTGCGGAAATGGTTACTGTGGCATTGAATCCCCTTTACTATATACACGTAATTTAAAAACAAGACCTTTTTTAGTAGCTTGAGTGTTAGAAGCTATCTAACAGTAGTATAGTTTTAAGCTCGCTCACCATTTGTGCTCAAGCACATCACTAGTAGTATCTCGCTCGCTCGATAACAAATATCCCCAGTTCTCAATTCAATGCTACTGTATAGTGTCTCACTCGCTCGCCAATGATAACAAATTTCTCGTTCTAACAGCCAATATTATAACCCGATGTTTCGACTCCTTGCTGAAGTCCTCTTCTGTGGTCAACTGAGGTTGAACTCTTTGTGGTGATATAATAAACATAAAAAACAGCAAGATTACTGGAGGGTACCTTACTGTTTATTATATCTTGAAAGGTAATTTGCATGCAGCTTAGACAGCCAGCATTCTGGAAGCTCTAAACCTATGTCTCTGTTAAACGTGTTGTTGTCTGGTGTCATCTGTATGTGTAGAGCTTCCTCGATCTTTAACTCATGATTATTACTGGCTCTGTCTACAACTCTTACCTCTTCCTATTTAATGGGGCGTGTTGCTGCCAAGCATGTTCAGCAATGGCTGAAACCTTCTATCTTGCAAGCATCCTGATGTTCTTTCACTCTCTGCTCAAGCCTCTAGTTGCTTTGTCTATATACTGTATATTCTACCACAGCTGCAGGGCATACATATACACTATATGGAGGGATGTCAATGCGTGGAATTATGTATCTTGTAACGTCCATCCAGCTTTTGTCATGAGTAAGTGTCATTAAAATGGAACATCACTGCTCCACCCTTGGGGTCCAGGATCTTAGGGAGTGCACTGTAAAAAATGGGGTGTTCCACTACACCTTTAATGGGGCGTAGTGTAACACTTCTGTATTGTGAGGTGTTGTGCTATGCTCTTAAGTGTTCGGTAACACTGTGGAGTGTAGCATGACACCCCTATAAGCTATAGTGACTTTACTACACTTCTGTGGGGTGTATCAGTACTTCCATGCAGACTTGCTACTTTAAGAGGTGTTCAAAAACCAACACAGTTGATAACAATTAGCTAGTTGGCTGACTACAACTTTGGCCAGTGTGTTGATGAAAATAATTATTGAATGTTTACAATTGTGTGCATATAATTTTGACACATTATGCTGGTCTTATGTGGTTCAGAATTTAGTGGGCAATATTCTATAAATCACACTTTATGCGTCATTGTGCAAGCTATATTCATAGTGGCTAGCTTTACTAAATTTTAATGTTTTTATTCACAGCACAAAGGAAGCTGAATAGCTTAATATGATGACATTAACCTTTAAGTATTAATGAGTTTCACTGGTTTCATCTGCCAGGGACAGTAAAAAAAAAAGAAGACATTTAAAGAAAACCTGAGATTGCATTTCTGCTATGCAGCTTACATCTTAATAATATGGTAAAAGTGTCAACGCAATTCAAGAAAGTAAAAACAGCATTTGTAAAAACAGCATTTGTCTTTGTACAAATCAACTTACCATAGTAATTGAAAAGGTGAAGCTTTACCGAACCACTTTGAGAAGCCGTTTAAGATGAAGTAGTTGTAAATCCCTTTACCCCATTAATTGATTAGCACAGGTGCGTAGAAAAACCCCTGAACATGAACTCGAAACAAACTTTGTAAGACACAAGAATCATCTATGCATTGGGTAAGAAGCTGTAAGCTTAGAATTTAAATCGACCGCTTTTGGTTTGTGTAGGCTTTACTCACTGTTGTGCCGCCACGGTGTTGCTACCAAGACTGAGTTCAGTAATCTAGCTAGCTAGTATCCCCGTAACCGCCCCGGTAGCTCAACGCAAAAAAAGCTACTAGTACATAACTAGTGGTGTGCTTGAGCACAAATGGCGAGCGAGCCTGATAGTTAGGTAACATAAAATTAAGTATTGTTACTATGTTTTAGCTTAATTCATGCAAACACTATAATAGCAGTTATGACCTTTTATTTCAGCAAACAAATACAAAATCACTCTCTTACCTGATTAATGGTAATTTTGTAGTATCAAACATCTGCCATTCTGATAATCTCAATTACCAGTAACTCTTGAACAAGCTCTCAGCTACGATTAAAAAATAAACCAGTGTTATTCAGCGAGCGAGCGAAGCGAGCGAAGCTGACTCTCAGTCGTGTTCAATTGAGATTTCAGATATATATATATATATATGTAGGTATGTATGCGTACGTCAAAAAATTTCGCCCGCGCTTCTAATTACGTAAGTTAGGTAAAGCGTTCACAGTTCCAGTATTTTTCAATTAACGAGCACAGAGAATCCTGCTGCACTGCCTTACGCAACTTTGTTTCAACCAAAAAGTTTATAGCTACTCTCTTCTTGAAACAATTGTTAAGTCTTTGTCAAGCTGCGCTTTTTTGCCACTGCTTTCGAAGTTTATTCAGATAATTCTGTTATTGTTAACTCTTCATGCCTAATCTCATTGCTATTATTTAGCGATTTCCTTCACAAATCATCTTTACCTATACTCATATTATATTTACTCGCTCGCCATGCATTTGCGCTATTCGAGCGCACCACTAGTTATTTGTAATTCAGCGAGCGAGCGAAGCGAGCGAAGCTGACTCTCAGTCGTGTTCAATTGAGATTTCAGATATATATATATATATATGTAGGTATGTATGCGTACGTCAAAAAATTTCGCCCGCGCTTCTAATTACGTAAGTTAGGTAAAGCGTTCACAGTTCCAGTATTTTTCAATTAACTAGCACGGAGAATCCTGCTGCACTGCCTTACGCAACTTTGTTTCAACCAAAACGTTTATAGCTACTCTCTTCTTGAAACAATTGTGAAGTCTTTGTCAAGCTGCGCTTCTTTGCCACTGCTTTTGAAGTTTATTCAAGTAATTCTGTTATTGTTAACTCTTCATGCCTAATCATTGCTATTATTTAGCGATTTCCTTCACAAATCATCTTTACCTATACTCATATATTTACTCGCTCGCCATGCATTTGGGCTATTCGAGCGCACCACTAGTTTTAGCTCCGTATCCCCCTAAAACGGCGAAGTTTTGAAATTAAGTCTGGAAAAGGGTCTTCAATGCCATAGTAACCGGTTGAATCAACTTTTTGTTTCTTGAAAAGCAAGCGTTTTCGCAGAAATTTTCTCACACTTTGGAACTTTAAGTATAAATTAAGGCTTGCTTAATCCTGTAGTTTCAGAATAAACTGGGGTCAAGCCGAAAAAGCCGTGTTTTTTGGAGGAAAAAAGTTCCCTGCGCGCGTTTAATTACATACGTACGTCCAAACATATATATAAACTAGTGGTGTCCTTGAGCACAAATGGCGAGCGAGCCTGATAGTTAGGTAACATAAAATGTTACTATTTTTAGCTTATGGCAATGACCGCAGCAGAGAGTCCCTCACACCGACATCAGATGGCCACTCTGTCTCAGGTAGAAGCAGCCAAGGTGGCCCATGCCACCACAAGGATGAATCAAACAACAACTTGGCTGTAGTACCTCTGCTGGCAAGGTCAGCAGGGTTAACTTCTGTTGGAACATGCTTCCAGCTCACATCAGGAAGTGTCTCCAGAATCAATGCCACCCGGTTGGCTACAAAAGTCTTTAGCTTGTGCACGGGTTGTTGCAACCAGGCCAAAACAATTGCTGAGTCAGTCCAGGCTACCACTGCTTTCATGGGCAACTGAAACACTTCACACACATGTGCTAATAGCTGAGCCAGCAACTTGGAAGCTTCCAATTCTAGCTGCGGGATAGTTCTCTTCTTCAGAGGGGCAACTCTTGCTTTGGAGAAAATCAACTTAGAATTAACACTTCCATCACTGAGGTGCTGCACCAAATAGATGGCTGCACCATAGGCTTGTTCACTTGCATCACTAAAGCCATGTAACTTGGCATCACTCGTGCTGGCCAAACTGCTACCAACACATCTGGCAATTGGGTGGGTCTGCACACAAGGCAGTTCACTGTACCAGTGTTGCCACTTGCACAACAAATCATCAGGCACAGGCTGATCCCATGACACCTTCTGAATCCACAGATGTTGCAACAAGATCTTAGCACTTATTGTGTAAGGTGAGACCAGGCCCAAAACACCAAACACTTGTGCAATCACTTTAGCCACCCACCTCTTTGTGATCACTGGTGTCTCTATAGGAGCTGGCACAGCAATGTAGAGGTTGTCTTGCTTTGGGTCCCAAACAATGCCCAGGGTTTTCAACGATTGGTGCTCACAAATCTGCTCAGTCTCAAGTATTTCTTCAGGAATTGATTGGATGAGTTCACTGCTGTTGGATCTCCACTTTCTTAACAGGAATCCAGCTTTCTTCAGCATCTCACAGAGTTTTGCTCTTCTGTCAACAGCTTCCTCCACAGTTCCACATCCTGACAGGAAGTCGTCAACATAAAAGTCTTGCTTGACTGCCCTTGCTGCCTCAGGATAAACGTCCTGGTAAAAAGCCGTGTTTTTAGGAGAAAAAAGTTGCCCGCTCGCGGCATACGTACCATCCACACGTACATACTAGTGGTGTGCTTGAGCACAAATGCCGAGCGAGCCTGATAGTTAGGTAACATAAAATTAAGTATTGTTACTATGTTTTAGCTTAGTTCATGCAAACACTATAATAGCAGTTAATGACATTTTATTTCAGCAAACAAATACAAAATCACTCTCTTACCTGATTAATGGTAACTTTTGTAGTATCAAACATCTGCCATTCTGATAATCTCAATCACCAGTAACTCTTGAACAAGGCTTCCGACTCCGATAAAAATAAACACGTGTTATTATTTGTACATTTTAGCCAAACAAATATGGGCATTACTACTTACCTCATTCTTGAGTCTTGATAACTTCTGTCGTATCCAATTGAAGTTCCTGTGACCATCGAATTCCTTGAATTCTTGACAACAAGCTCTCACCTACAAAAACAAAAGACAATCAATTTTAGCACACAAAAACAAAATTACTTTCTTACCTCATTTTCTTGAGCAGTCAATCCAACAGCAGTGAACTCATCCAATCAATTCCTTTTGTAGTACCAAATTTGAGCTTCTGACTGTTTGAATTTCGGCCTAATACCCACCACATACTCTTAGGGTATTAGGGATGAGGCCTGGTTATGTTCACACCCGTTATCAACTTAGCACACATGCTGCTGATGTATCAAGGCCAGTCAATACAAGATGTTGGCGAAGTAAGCGTCATGAAGTAAGTTATTAACGGGTGTGAACATAACCAGGCCTCATCCCTAATAGTGATAATGTTGGTGGCCCTGCCTCTTTTATTGTCTAGGTACTAATCTTTCCAGTTTTTGTTTGTTTGTTTGGTTTTTTGTTTTTGTTTTGGGGCACGATTTAGGTTCACCTACATTGAGTCTACCACACTGATTTATGTCCAACCAAAAGGTTGAAGACTTACTGATATTCTCCTATTACTTGTTACAGGGTGGGCATAGGTAGGGTAAACTTGTAGTTGTGCGTTCCCTGGCTGCTTTGTATAAAGTTTGAGTTTAACTTTGGGTAGCTAGCTGTAACTTTTTAATGACCAGTTTTGAAAGAAAGTATTGATTGAAATTTGTCAATAGTAAGTTATAAGTATCTAGCAGCAGTAAAGAGAAGCCTCAGCATCATAGATGCAGCCCCCAGAAAATATGCTGAATAAATCTGCTGGGATGTTGGTTCTAATCTTTAAGATAGCTTGGCAGTCATTATGTAGTGGTGGTAGGCAGTAGCTAGCTACTTTGTCTAAATTGCGAATGCAAATTTTATCTGGAACTTGCATGTAGTGATCAGGCAACTGACAACTGAAAGTCCTCACTGTTTCTAGACTGTCCTTAGTGTTACTTCAATGGTCACTTTTTAGTTATTATAATGTAGCTGATTTAAGCAAATTGTTTCAGGATGGGGAGGAACTTTCGCTTGGGGTGGGAAATCCCAGGATTCCCTCCCTTCTCTATAAAACCCTAACCTTAGTCAAGGTTAAATATTGGGTATTTTATAGATTCACTGCTGACAAACAGAGATAGAGCTGCAGACACAGATTGTATTGCATGACATAACATTGGGCAATGCGAGTACTGAGACATTGATAAGGAGTTACTATTGTGTTAAAAGTACTCGGTCACATTTTGACACACACTCAAGTCAGGAGTGTTTGATGACCTTATGCATGCAAGCACATGTTTGGACTATATTTAGAATCAGGAGTCTAACACATCTTGAGGTTACTTTCATTAACTTTTTCCCCATCTCTATTTTCAGGCTGTTGGGAGTTTCACCATGCTATCTGCAGCATTGATGGAGCTATGAGGACACTGGAACTTATGAATATAGAAACTGAATAGGTCTGGCTTTACTCCTCTACAGTGCACCTCCACTGGACAGCTGACACTGTGGAATAGCTTTGGGAGAGCCCCCAAATGATTCTAGTAACAGCAGATACATGCTGCACTTCTATAATATTAACCGTGAGATTCTGTTTTTCTAGTTAGTAGAGTATCCCCACACACTTTGTGCTTGGATTTTGTAGCTGATATTTGAATTGTAAGAGAATGCACAGAGTTAGCGTGATGATCACTTTTAATGTTAAAGTGGAGAGGCTAATATACATTAGTGACCATTGGTTGGAAAACTGCATCATGTGGCACAAAAATTGAAAGCTCATTTAGTATCAGATTTATAACATGTCTATTGACAAGACACCCTATACCAATATATTGAAATGTCACCTCTTTTAGGATTGGTGACCTTTACCAAATACCATTATGACAAAACTCCTTGTGTTATAGCGATGTGGGATTAGCCTAGTAACTACGATACACCTTTAACAGTGCCTATCACAGGACTGTCAACTCTCTCACTTCAACAATAACTGTTTAAATACTTTATGTTTGTCAACGTGTGATTGCTGACTAAATGTGAGTCCTGGTGAATGTGCCTGTTATTGAATTAGGAACCCTTTACCAAGTTCTAGACTGGGTTACCATATTTGACATACTTTACGGTTGACCAATGCTTGTGACACAACCTCGATTTTTCCAAGGCTCTATATAGGAATTCTTTACCAAATATTAAAATTTACAATGTGGTGACAAGGTACCCTTTACCACGAAACTGGTTGATGTAGGATTGGGAACCCTTTACCAAGTAGTGTTATCTTATTGTGACAACACACCATCTATTTGGTTGACCAGGTTCAAGTACCTGTTTAGATGAGGAGTACCATATATCTGATTTACGTTGTTGTGACAAGACACTCTTTACCGAGCAGGTGTGTTTTAGAAGATTCATAGGGAGTGCTTTCTTATTTTCCAAAACATTACTTTTTTTTTTAATGCCATATTATTAATAAATGTTATTCTCTGTATTGAATTAGAATGATGTGGGGTGGGGGCAAAATTCTAGTAACTTTTACGGCTATCCAATTTAGCGTAAACTCTATAATTATGGAGCTAGATTAACAGCAGTAATTTGTTGTAAGCTATAGTTTGATGGATTGAATGAAATAAGCAATAATTGGCAGCCTATACTATCATATAGCACTTGCTTGATAAGTATACAGTTCTGTTTCTGATCCCACTGAAGATCCCTATAAAATGACTTCAGTGAACCTTTACTTATTAAAGTTTTCTGATTCCACTTGGTAAAGTCTGTGTTATATACACTTTATAGACATAGACGTTTTTATAAAGGTTTATATTATAGGCACTTAGGTAAACAAATTCTGATCCTGCAAGACCTTGAATGCAAACACTTTGTGTGTGAGTGTATGGTGGGGAGGAGAGAGAAATATTTTAGTGTATTCTTAGCTGTTACATGAAGTGTGCAGTAAGACTGGTAGGGAACTGAACAGTTTGTACACAATGGGTATCAATACAAAAGATACTTAGTAGAATGTTTCCAATCATATAGTATTGATATGATCCTAGTAGGTTAAATAGAGTGTGAGTGAACTTCATAAAGACTTCAAGAGAAAGTGTGGGATAATGGACATGACCTGAGTGTCAAATGCTATTATGTCCATGTAATTATAATAAACAAAGTTGGGTCCTTGCTGTCTTCTATTGTTGTTGTCGTCATTTTTATATAAGTGCAATAAAATTTTTATTGGAATTTTATTTTAACTTACTTGTGAAAATAGTATGACATGCTGAGATTTGGGAAAAGGTGTGGAATGTCCGAAGCAGTGTTGGGTCAAGCCCAGTTGAGCTTAAACCTTTTTGAGCTTAAGCCCAGGTTTGTCAAGGGCTTGAAGAGGCTTGAAGCCCATTTCATAAAAATGGTCAAGAGCTTGAGCTTGGACTTAAGCTCTGTCACAAAATATTGGGCTTGAGCTTAAGTTCAATTGATTGATAGTTGTTTGCTGAATGGAAGCAAAGAATCAATATTAGTAGACAATAATACTTTCCCATTTTACCTAATAGGCTATTAGCCACAGCCAATATTAGTAACTTTTATTAATAAAGTAATTTCCTTTTTGTTTATTGAATTATGTAATTTTCACTGTTTTTTCACAATAGAAAAGATTAATAAAGTCATTTCCTTTTTGTTTATTGAATTATCTAATTTCAATGTTCTTTCACAATAATAAATAATAAAGAATTTCAACTTCTCAATAGAGCTTGAGCTTGGACTTAAGTTCTTAATTACAGGGCTTGACCCAACACTGGTCCAAAGTTAATTACCATTTATATGTTTTGTTGTTGTTTATTGTTTATTGTTGCTGTTTGTAGATCACTGCTGACATGAGTGATGAACAATTCTAATCATCCTGGCTATGTATGAAGAATTCCTGAGCATCTTCATTCATTCATGAACAGTTAATTCTTCACCTATCACACAGATACAATGTCACATCACGGACCAATATTTATTGCATTTGCTGATTACTGGAATAAATTTTATACACTAAAATATTATGGCTACAAAGCAAGTATTGTGAACGCCATTGGAGTGTTGTAGTAGCTAGTTTAAGGGAGTATCACACCCCTTTGGTGGAGTTTCAATAACACCATATTTGGTGCATTATGAGCTCTGATAGGGGTGTAGTAGAACACTTGGTCCTTGAACATGGGCGTATCACAACACTCCATTTGGTATAATGAAGGGTGTACAGGGGATGTAACTGAACACTTCCTCTAGGTGAAATGGAAACACCCCATGAGGAGTAGTACAGCCAATGTCACCAGTGTTGGGCCCATTCATGAATTCAGATATCATCCAGCCAAAGATGGTAGGAGAGACTTCCACATTAAGCTCTGGATAGATGATTAGATTCTCTTTTATTGTTTTTGTTTTGTTGTTGTTGTTGTTTTTCTGAGTGCTGTCAAACTCGGGTTCTTTATGTTTATTATCACTTTTGCTAGTATATTCAGTCATCTCTTAATTTGTAAAAGATATATTTTCAGCTATTTATTTTTGTCCTTGTCCCCTCAGAGTGCAACTATTGTGGTTAGAGCTTAGCTATAGCCTGACTAATACTAAGAGCACATCACTCACTTAAATCTACGAATCCATCAACCCCCCCCCTCCCCACCCCCGCCATCATCACCATGGTATTCATTAATAATTGGAGTGTATGGTGCAATTTACAACACGTTTTACTTTCAAGAAAACTGCTAAAGTGAATAATGCAAGATGTAGCTATAGCTAAAGTAAGTTAAGGAATGTATTTGGTTTGATATTGACATACTATTTAGAACTGCAGATTTAACAAATTTAAAACATAATGTGTGTAGCTATGTGTCAGAATTAGCCGCGAGTGTATTAATGTAAGGGTATGTTTTTGTGCTCATCAAGTCCACCTCATTTATCATGCTTTAAGTAAACTGTCAACTTGCTTAGAGCATTGGCGCGGCCAACCTTAACCCTAGTGGCAGTAACTAAAAGTATTGTGGCTGGAGAGTGTCTGAGGAGCAAATATCTGCCATATTATCCACAGCACATAGAGATCAATGCAAACTGTGAGTCTACTCATGGCATATGTTTCTGTATAGCTAAAACATTGCAAACAATGAATTATCTTTGTTCACTCATTCTTTTTTTCTGCCACATTTAAAATAGAGTAGCTGAAAATATGAATGTAGATAGCAGATCTGCTTATCCGCCCTTCCTTTACCGTGCTTTAAAAATCATATCAAAATTGTAATGGTGCGCAAAAAATAAATAGGAAATAATGTAGTACAGAGAGTGGTCTGAATTAGTAAATGGATGAAACACAAATTATTGTAGAACAGCTTTTTCAGTTATAATGCTACTAATAAAAAATATAAAAAAAACATCAGCATTAATCAGAGTCTGAACTCTTGCCTGTGGTTTTCTCTTCTTATTTCTTTATTCGTAAGGCCTAAGTCAGTGTAGATATTGCAATGTGGCAATGCATCGACTAATTCATTTTGGCTGTCTATATTATTGCCTTTCAGATATAAATTCTTGATAGTAATATGTTTCACTCTCTCAGCCATACCTGCTGCATCAGTAGTTTCAATTTTGTTGCCCGAAAGCGACAATGTTACCAGAGATTGGCAATATTTCAGACCCTTTGCCAGAACAATAGCACTTTCTCTATCAAAGTAGTTGTTGTCTAGATAGAGAATATGTAACTGTGAGCATCTTTGCAACCCACGTGCAAGACCATCAGCAGATTCAGAATCTATCTTATTGTTTGACATATCCAGAAAATGTAAATTTTTACAGAATTGTAGAGCACCTGCTAGAACTGCAGTACCATTCGTGTGTATTTGATTACCAGCAAGATTTAATGTCCTTAGGAAACAGGAATTTTGTCTTGGATGCCTTTTCGAGGTGCTAGTAATCAAATCTGCTACTGCTGATGCTCCCTCTGGACCTATACTATTAAACTGTAACTGTACACATTCCAAATAGATACTATTCTTCAAAGCCTCCATCATTGCAGCTGCTCCATTTGAGCCAATATTATTCCTCCCAAGATAAATAGATTTAATTTCACAGAAATGGTTAATGCCTTTAGCCAAACATGTTGCCCCCACAGAGTCCATCTTGTTGTCACTCAAGTTGAGCTTTACCAAATGTTTGCAGGTTTGTAATCCCTCAGAGAGTAACTGAAAATCATTTGAGTCCAGTTTGTTGGAACTGAGATTTAAAATCTTCATCTGAGGGCAATGTTTCAACCCTTCATTCAGCAATCCGGCACCACAAACTTTGTGTAGTTCAATGCTACTAAGATTTAAGTCTACCAGTTGACATTGCCTCATGTTTATAACCAAAAGTCCCAGGAATTTCAAATCCACAGTATTCTTTTGAAGATGTAATGTTTTTAGTTCATGATTATTTTCAATTATCGCCTGGGCTATGTCACAAATATTAGTATTACTCCCAATTCTCAACTCTACTAATTTTGCATCTAACTTTAGATTTTCACCTGATGCTCTAACTTCATCAAAATCAGAATAGATATGAGTGTTCTCCAGGTTTAAAGTTTTCAAGTTACAGTACCTATTTAATCCTTGGAGCAGAACTCGAGCTGTATTTGTCGTTTCCCTAGAACTGACATTGTTTAAGCTCAGATGTTGAATTGACTTTGAAAGTCCCCACAGTTGTTCAGTATTTAATGGAATGTAATCTAAATTCAGGCTTTGTAATGCATGGCATTCCTTTAATCCCATTAGTACAACTTTGATACCATATGATATTTCAGTATTGTGAAGATTTAAAGATTGTAAGTTTTGGCAATACTTCAATACATAGCCTAATGCAGCTGCCCCTTCATCGCCTATTTTATTGCCACTTAGATTCAGTTCCAACAAGCTACTGCTCCACTGATGACCACCATCTGCATATGACCTGCCGTCTGTTCCATTTCTAATCACACAGTTATTCAATAAGGTTGGAAATAAAAATCCAATGTATTCGTCATTGCGAGATATTTCCTCTTCCTTGAATTCATATATTCTCTTGCCTATTCTAAGCCATCTTACCAATGCAGCTGCACGATAGGTTCCTATTTTATTATTGCTCAAATTCAATATCTCTATCTGGATGTTTCTAAAGAAATATGCCACACACTCTATGTCATCATCGTGTAGATTATTGTAACTGAGATCAAGTACCTTCAAACTTTTACTCAATATACAATCTTCAAAAGAATTGAAACTATCCTTCTGAACTCTGCCAAACGAGGCACTTGTCTCACTCAAACTGCAGCGACTGAGATTTAAAGTGTGCAGGCATCTGCAGTGTTCTAGACCATTAACTAATTCTTCAAAGGCTGACTTAGATATTCTTTTACCACTAAAGTTTAGTACTAATAAATGTTCAAAACAGGGCATCACTCTTTGTGCCGATGAGGGATGAGACAAAGACAAATTAACATATTTTGAAACTCGAATTAAACTTTCCTCTTTTATTTTTACCGAATTGCTGAGCTTTTGTATCCTTTCACGAGTTTCATGGGAAATATGGCTATTGCCTAGTTTTAGTATAAAATTGTCTTGCATTTTATCAGCAGCCTCAGCTAGAGCAAGTGCTCCTTCATCCCCAACATCATTTCCTTCCAAATCTAACTCTATTAATTTAGAAGAAGGTAACACAGAATTAGATATAGTAATGGCACCATCACTACCAATCAGGTTACATGACAGAGACAAGTGGGTTAGGTTAGTGCACTTCTCTATAAGTTGAGACAATGCCATTGTTCCCCTACTAGTGATTTTATTACAATCTAATTGAAGTACTTGCAAGTTTTCATGAACTAGCTGCTGTAGAATGTCTAAGCTTGAATCGCATAAGTCACAGTTCACAAGGACTAAGTTAGGAGTATCTAGGAATTTTGGCACCTGCGATAGCTCAAATTTTAAATTACTTAAAATATCGATTGTAATCTCACTAAGTGGCTTGATTTTGCACTTGAAATGGTTCAAAAGAAGAAAAAGACATTTTTGGTGAGTTTCATTACGACATACATTGTAGCTATACCGTATTTCTTCAAGAGATGACATGTTCAATGATATTTCTTTTAGTAACTGATCTTCCGGCTTTAGAAGAAAACGACGTTTTTGGTGAGTTTCATTACTACATACATTGTAGCTATACCGTTTTTCTTCAAGAGATAACATATTAAATAATGACATTTCATTTAGTAACTGATCTTCCGACTTGGGTCCAATCGTACTAGTTCTAAGAGGCATACAAATTCCTAGGTACCTCAGATGTGACAGTGTGGGTTGATTATTTAATATTTTTATTTCTTCTTCTCCTATCTCCGTATTTTCCAAGCCAATTTCTGTAAGGAACTGGAATTTACTTAGAAATAGTTGGAAAACATCACGGTGCCCTTTGCTAAAAGTCTTGGGAAAGAAGCTTAGTGATCCAATGCCATCTATTTTGTCCTGTCTAGTTTTTGTTATGAATATTTGAGCTTCAGCTTCATCTAGATTACACTTGTTGAATACTAATCTGGTGACAGCCTTAGAAGATTCATTACAAATATAAGCTAATGCATTCCAGTCAGGTGGAAAAAATGTGTAATCATTAAATTCTAAAATCTTGGCCTCCAATATAGAATCACAAACTATTTGTTGTTGTGCCTCAAAGGCACACTGCATTCTATACAAGTCATTGGAATGCTTGGAGGTCATAATTTGATTTAAGCTCTCACTATTGTTATCAAATATGCTACATCCACAAAAAAACTTCCATACATTGAGCATCTCCTTATTATTGGCATATTTTACTACTATTTTCTGTTGTTCTTCTATCGGACATGTGCATATGTAATATGCAGTGAGAAACTCTTGAAAGGTCAAGTGTAAGAAAGAATACAAATCTTTTACACCAAACAGTTTTGCTGTTTTATCTACAGTAACTAAGCCCAAGGAATGGACATCAGAACCGTTTTTAGAAAGAGTGGGGCCCAAAGTAATAGTTTGCTTTGACTGTATTGTCATTTCAAAAGCTAGCTTGCAAACTTTAGTAAATGACTCAAGTATGTCTCCATCCAAATCATTTAGTGAATCATATTCTACTGGACTGCCATCACATTCTAACTTGCGCTTGATAGTTAGAAGTGTGAAATATTCATACATTTTAGTCTCAGTTACTGGAATGTCTTCAATAGGCTGTTGGTAGATGAAGCATATCATGGCAGCATGCACAGGCAAATAGCACATGTGTAATAGGTTTACATGACTTCTTAAGTAGTCTTTTAATTCACCTGCTTTTTGCTTGCTGTGTTCATTTTGCAAGAAATAGGAGTCCACATATTTGAATATGGACTCTCTAGAGAAACCAAGCACTTCTATTCTTTTTGATATTGTAACATAACGTCTCAAATCAACAGACCCTATAGGACGCGAAGCCACAATAACCATAGAATTGTGGAGGTATTTTCGATACAGAATTTTATGAATGAGATTATTGGGATCATTTCTTGGCTGATATTCATCCAAACCATCAACAATAAAGCAGCACCCTTTGCCATTCTGTTTCTCTATTTTATCTACTAATTCTTTTCTCATGTCAGAACTACTATAATAAAGTTCCAGAATGTAAGATAATGTAAGACCTTGAGAGCTTAACATGCGTAACGAAATTAGGAAAACCAAATTGCCGCCCATTAAAATATCAGGTTTAGAGGCCCAGTCTTTACTCATTTTTCGAGTTAGAGTAGTTTTACCACTACCTGGTCGTCCTTCTATCAAGACAAATGCTCCTTCCTCATATTTTTGGAATAATAATTTATACTCTCCTGTTTCCTTCTCTTTCAAAATGTCATCCATGTCTCCCCTAACTGAATCATCATGGATTTTATTGTAAGGTCTGTTCTCCTTTATAAGAGCTAGTTTAATGAAACTAGAGCTTCCTACTGGAGGCCACGAGTCATTTTTTATTTCAGGTATTCTTTTGTAAAATTTCAGAAGATTCATTTTTTCAAGAGAAAAAACAACTTTTAAAGTTGTTGGTTCCTTTTGTCCAATGCTGCAGCTATAATTTCCCTGTATTCCTTGGCATGCCTTTTTTATTAGCAGAAACTTCTGGCATACTCCGCTATATTTCAAATCATCACAGAGTGGCTCTCCATTTTTAAGCCAGTGGTACTTTTCTGATTCATTACAAGCACTTGTTGCTTCTAAAATCGTAGACTTACCATCAGAAACTTTGTAGTAGTTTGGTTTTAATGTAAAAGAAGATTTTTTCTGATGTGCTGTTTCAGTCAGAGGAGGTACTAAAGTAATAATTTTTTCTTGAAATTCTTTGACAAACTTTTCTGATACCCGAGCTTCACTTACAATTTCATTTTTAAGAGCTTTCTTTAAGGCTCTTAATGTTGGGTGGTGATGACTATTACACCGCTTTAAGCCTTCTAATGTTAGGTGTTGGTAACGACGATTATACCGTTTTAAGGCTCCTAAAGTTGGGTGGTGATGACTATTATACCACTGTAGCAGTATATTGTATAGTCTAAGATTATTAGTGTGACTATTACGACATTCTTCTATTTTAGACATAGGAAGATTTAGAGCTATTCCAATTTCCTCCCATTTATGTGACACCTCTTGTAATATCTCAGCTAACAAATTTACATGCATTTCTAAAACTATATCGGTGTCCTCATCAAAGAAATTTACTGCATTAGGTTTACCAGCCTCACTTCCATTGATTTCCTTCAGCAAATTGTAAGTAACTGCTTTCATTTCTCTAAAACTGCTCAATGCTTTAATGAGAGTATTAACCTGGCTTGCATTAGTATTAGTGGTTGTCAATGCAACATGCAATAAATACCTTGGTTTTAAAGCTGGATCCAAATGATCAGGATCAGGATCCAATGAGAAGAAGTTATTGTGAATGTCTTTTGGAATTAATCGTTGAGAGAACAGAGTGTTAGCAACTTCTTCCAAATTATGAATCTTCTCTACAGCAGATATAAGTGCTTCTTCATATTTTCTCATAACATCCATTTTCTGTAGCTCAGCCATGGTGTTTACAGAAAATTGGGTCAACAATCTCTGAAATAGCTCTCAGAATGTCAGTGACAGGATCTTCGAAAACAGCCCACTTTCATTTGAGATAATGGGAAACACGATAACGGGTTAGTTTTGACAAATAAAATTATTTTTGCTAGACAGTATCTACGTACCTTTTACACAGTGCGCGTCGTTTAAAGTTAACTCACTTTTTTTCAGTTTTTAATTTACGGAAATTGAACTTCAATTTATCGCGTATGTAAGTGCATATGCGGAAAGAACCGCGCCCTTTCGTGACCCAGAAAGTATACGGAACTTTTTCAATGTTAACAAAAAAAAAATTGATGGTGTGCTCAAAGTGGGATGTTTCTCCCATAAATCTATTTTTATGGCTGCAATGTTTTAACATCACATGATATCCTAGCAACCATCTTTCAATACTTGCCACATGTGAATTTCAGTAAGCGGTGTGCAACAAGGCAGTCCCATGTGTTAGACTTTGAGTGAGAATTAACACTATTGCCACCAAGTAAGAATACTATTCACTGGCTTTTCATACACTCAAATAATTAAATGAGTATAATATTGGACAAGACAAAGAGGAGGCAGTGATGACCCCAAACGGAATGTCAATACATGACCACAAACAAATGTAATTACATTCCCCCCTCTAAGTTAAATTATTGAAGATTATAGAAATATATTAGATTTTGGGATGCTTCAAAAGTGCTAAACTTGAGCAGCTAATTTATTTGGCGCTGAATAAGGTCAGGCTTCACAAAGTTCAAGGTGCAATTTTTTTTAAAGTGAGGTATACTATAAAATTACTCTAGACCTCAGCAGGAATGAGTTGGGTTCAAATGATATTCAATTTCTGTCGAAAGAAATAGCCATATACACAAAAGGGACAAATTTTAATCTTGGTATTAATAGTACTGATTCTGTTGTCTGTTGGAGCAAACTATTTGGCTGAATTACAGTTCAAACACTTATTGTAATTAAGATGGATTAAACTCAAAGACCACAGAATTGATTGAAATGGTGCAGCTGCTTTGATGTTCAATTAGAATTAATGGAGCTTCAAAGAAATTGTATAGGTTCAGATGGTGCAGCGCAGATGCAATAGTACGATGTTGTGGTTGTGCCGAGATGGCAGACTGCGACCTGAGTTACTCCTCGCCTCGTAGTGATCTAAGGTGGCATCACCACCAGACACACTTGATATATCAACTACATAACCAGAAGTGAACTGAGCTATTGTGGTATTGTGGCAAAGAACATCACAATTATAATATATGACACAACGATCAGTACTACACGAGAAATGCCAAGGATCCTGAAGCAATGGCAATACCGTACCACATGGGAAACTATGTTGGGCTTGCGCCACACAATGAATCAGAAGCATGTTCTTATAACAACTTGAGAAAAGCTTTTAGTTATAGTACTAAACATAGCTAAGAATGGTTCTCAAAAAAAAAGATGCCAAGGTTAAACTAATCACAGCTGGGTGGACTGGTGAGGCTGGTTGGAGGCAGAGCCACCACACATTCACTCACACACACACACTCACATAAACACACACAATGTTTTAATTTTTTCATTATATGTGTTCAGGACTGTTTTTCTCATTACTCACAGCATGTAACATGGATTCCTTTTTTGGCATTGCACATGAAGCTTCTCGTGAATATCATTAACTATTGTAATAATACACTATCTTCTCTACATGATGCATAGGTATAGCTAAATGTCAACAGTCCACGCTTGCACTAAAAAAAAAAAGCTCACAAATACAATTACACCAATATGCAATGAAAACTGCGAAAAATTCCAAGAATGAAAATCGCATACAATTGCATACTTTGTTTCTGATTGATGATAAGTTTGTTTGTTTGTTTTCAAACAATGTGCCAATGCACATGATATTAAATAATAATAGGAATTTTTTCTCTTTTTAACAGCCAATATTTTTAATTATAACTTAACCCAACATTTCGACTTCTTGACTGAATGATATTAAGTGTGCACACACACGCACACTAAAATGCAAATTCACTTGCTGCTGCTAGGCAGTTGTGCATATCTGGCCAGATCCAGGATACCTGTGCATTAAAAAGGTGCCTCGAGCCTTGCAAGCCAAGCTCTTGAAGCCAGGCTTAGAACTCGCTGGAGAACAAGCCATTCTTTACAGCAAGTGGTGTGGGGCACCCGAAATCCCACCTGGATCACTGATGTTTCTAGAGAAACAGTCTTGAATTTACACCTTACCAAATGTCAAGAACCTAATCAAAGCTGGACTGTCACTAAATACAGGTAATTAGCTCATCAGAGAATTCATTATCGGAGGTTTCACAAGTCTTCAGTCCAAGCATGAAAAATGCACACACACATTAACACCATGTTTCATTACTTACCTTATCATGAATACAGGTCTCTCACTATTTGTATAATCAGCCAACTGTATGTTAGGCTTACATTACAACACACATCATCATTATAATATACACCACTCCAATCGTGAATATCATTATAGCACACAAGCACACACATATCATTGATCCTCGCCACTTCCCCCCTCAAACTAATCATATGCTGACTTCACACATGGTTGTAGGTAAGGGATATCACACCTGCAGTCAGCCTCCCGCGTTTCGAGCCATATTCACAGAATATGGAGATACTGAGTGTGAGTGAAATGACAATTGACAATGATGTGAATATTTAAATATGTGTAGTACACACCTTCTATATTGTGTCAGGTTATTCTAATTTTTACTACCTGTTATTCTCCTAATTTTGTTCTACTAGGCCAATTCCCATCTGTTATTTCAAGAAGAAAAAAAAACGCCGTGGAGGGGGGGGGGGGGGGAATTGGCAACATCAAGTTGTAAATGTTTTAATTTTTTAAACAAGAAACTACTACTAAAAGGTAGCTGCTCAAGACGTTAAAAGATGGTGGCAAGTCAAGATCTTGTTGGGTCAGGGCGACAAACACCTGTCAACAAAGAGTTGATGTGGTGTTAACATCTTTGAAGACGGGAAACGAAGAGGTCACAACATACGCGAAGTTTCACAATGCAAATTGTTTTAATTACTCCAGTAAAATCCAGACACACAGCATAGCAACTACAAAGTGAGGGGCGTGACAAATGCATATATCAACAAATAATACACACCATGTTTATAACCACATAAAGTTATTTTCTCGTGACGAGAGGCGTATGCAATCAGATTAGTAATCGTTGACGTGTTGTTCGTATCCAGTTCGGAAAGAGAGCTTCTTGTATCGCGAGCAAATAAACACCGCTGTCAATAAAATTAGAATGGCCACAACGGCGCCCAAGATGATCATCCCGATGGCCAGTCCTGCCACGTAGCCCCGAGAGTAAGTCTTCCCCGTCGAGGGAGGGGCCACAGGCGAGGGACAGAGATTGGCGCTGGACATGGGAGGCTGAGCGGGCACGCTCGGGCATGCGGATGGTGTGATAGTAACGGTGACGGTGGTGGTTGTAGTCGTAGGAGGAAGTGGCATCTCACTGGAACCAGGGACGCTGTTCGATGGAAGGGGTGTGACACTGGAGCCTGGAAGGGGCGGGTCCGTTGTCGTGCTTGGAGTCGTTGTCGTGCTTGGAGTCGTTGTCGTGCTTGGAGTCGTTGTCGTGCTTGGAGTCGTTGTCGTGCTTGGAGTCGTTGTCGTGCTTGGAGTCGTTGTCGTGCTTGGAGTCGTTGTCGTGCTTGGAGTCGGTGTCGTAAAGTTCCCATCAAATTCACTCACGGTGATTTCTTTGGGCGTGACCATATTCCCGTAACCAATGTCGACCTGAAAGGGAAATTGCCCGTTTACTATGTTGAGAGCAATTTTGTTGTACGCGGCCATTGCTGTGAGTGGAGTTGTCGTAGTGTTAGCTGCAGACGTGATGTTAGACAACTGGAGAGTCGTGAACAACTCCTTGTCTTTAATGGAAGTAATCTAAACAACACAACAACAATAACAATAATAACAATACTAATAATGATGATAAAATAACAGTAATAGTAGTAATCTATTAATACACTTGTGTGTCAATAACGGCTATGGGGGGGTGTGTCCATGAATAATTCATGAGCCGAGCAGAGGTGTTAAAATATCGTCATAACTGAATGGGAAAACTGAATGGGAAAAGCAAAGGGAAAAAAAAGAAAAGAAATAAGGTACCTATTGGGTTCGAACAATTGACCACCAACTCCACATCCTCACTATTGAGCCACTCAATAAAAGGTCTAATATCGTTTCTGAGTAAGTTGATACCTAAATCAACGGCTAATTGTCAGCAATTTCCAAATCAGAGCATGACAGACAGACAGACAGACAGACAAGACAACTACTATAACCCTCTCACACCGAGGGTAAATGGTTGCACAATGACATCACATTGTTTTTTACACACCCACTCCTGGTATCAACTATATTATGTGATGGCATCATTGAAAGTGCATGCTTATAGTGGCAGCTAGCTAAATCATTATACTGAGAGACTGAGGAGCAGGTAAGAGAGGTTGGCTAGTTCTAGCTGCCACAGCTCAGAGAATTCAGTAGCAACTTTCCAGTTCTCACTATAAGACTGACTGGCCAATTCATCTAAGAACAAGGCTACATAGTCCTGTCTCCTCCACTGGACTATTTGGGGTCTGTCTGATGTGTCCACTGGTGTAATATTTGTAAACTATATGGGCTTCATACTTCATTTTTCATTTATGGTAATTGGGGATACTTCATCCACTTTCTAGTGGGTGATAATTAATTAATTAGAAAGTGATAAGAGGTGATAATTAGAAAGTGATGAGGTGACCTTTGCTACAATCAGGCATAACTGTGAACAAACAAACAATAAACCAGCTGCTTTAAAAGTTCAAAAGTGCACATACACACAACTATCTATGATATAGCCACATACATAATTTCCAGCAGCTGGCACTAATTTGGCAGGTTCACAAGTGGGTGTGGTTAGAAATAGCATGATACTCATCATGCAATCACCCTCTACTACACAAACCCTACCACTGACAAACTCCACCCATCCTCATTAACAACAACAAACATTCAATATGTTCCATAATGCAGCAGTGGCAAGCAAAAAAAAAAAAAAAAAAAAAAAAAAAGATGCTAAACTTTGAAAGAGACCAAGTATTTCTTGCAGTTCAGTCTCAGCACCAACTTACATACATCCACATGTGACTTACTATGGACTTTTGCTAATATGAAACTTACATCCACATGTGACTTATTATGGACTTTTGCTAATATGAAAATAGAGAGCAGTGACATAATAAAGAAATGGTAAACATCATAAACCCCCAAATGTGTTATTAGTGCTGTAGAACTGAACAAACAGCTATAAAAAAAATGAAGGAGTTGACTTTTTGACATGCTTACGCTATACTCACCATGAAAGAAAATGAAGTACAAACACATAAACATAACACCAGTACACAGGCAACCCCCAAATAAACCAGTGGAGATGAGAGATTAGATATCAAAACAGATAGAGAAAGTGATACACACAGGAGGAGTTTGAAACATAATGAGAACCTCAGCTTTTGAACTACATGCTAAACCTTGAAATAGACCAAGTATTTCTTGCAGTTCAGTCTCGGCTAGCACCAACTTACATCCACATGTGACTTATTATGGACAAGTGTGGCAAGGAGCTCCAGCTGTGTTGGAGTGGTTACTACCACATCCCTACCAAATCTATCCCTACCAAATCTATCCCTACCAAATCTATCCCTACCAAATCTATCCCTACCAAATCTATCCCTACCAAATCTATCCCTACCAAATCTATCTCTACCAAATCTATCTCTACCAAATCTATCCCTACCAAATCTATCCCTACCAAATTTATCCAGCTACTAAATACATCCCTATACCCAGTGCTTCTATGAAATTCCAATAATCCAACGAGCTGCTCATTAAACTGAGTGATCACTACCCACCCTTTACCTGAATACTCCCCACTTGTATGGGGTCCAGTCCAGTGTAGTCCACGATGCTCTTCCTCAAGTTTGCATTCAAGCTGCTGAAGTCCACCATGTTGTTTGGTCCCTTCGGAATAGACATGATTATAGCAATGTAGTCCTTGAGCTCAAGGCAAAGAGATACGTCAAAAACGTCGAAGCTCGGACGAGTGAAGGACAAACCAAAATAGCGAATAACTGTTGAAATGGTGACATTGTAGGTGTCTGACGAGATCGTCCCATCGATGGACATCTTCCACGGGACTGGGTCCTTGTTAGCACCGTAGATGCTCGCCGTTCCGGAACGAGCTATTGAAAGGCCGAGCGTCGCATTACGATAGGACAAACCACCGGGAAGATCTATGTCACCGGTATACGACCAGTTGTCCAAATCTACGCCGTGGGCACTGGAGTTGCCCGTGTAAGTATACAGCGAGGAATTGACCACGAAGAATATTTGATTGATACTGCCAAACTTGTAAGAGCCATCCGGGTTGACGATAATGCCACCTCCCCCAGCAGGAATTTCTAATGGTTTGACAGTGCAGTTCTTGTATTCTGGATAAATGATATAATTCACTTTGCGACTGGGATCGACAATGGAGATGATAGTTCCACTATCATTAGGATCGAGTACATTTGCTGCCATATCACTACGAGCCAGTCCAGCGGAGCCATCATAATAATCCTAAAACAACACCAAAATAATCATCTTAATTAATTAATTAAGCAATTAATTAATCGGTTAATTAGTTAATAATTAATCAGTTAATTAGTATGGCAAAGAAACGTGTTGGCAGGAACTAATGCACTAATGGCTGCTCCTCTGGAGGGGAGTGTCAATGCATCGAGGAAAATACTAATAAAATTACTGATGCATCCTTAGTCGTAGCTCGTGGCAAATGAACCAGGGGGAGTACTTAGAATAAAAAATGTAAAGATTCGCTTTTGAATAGATCTCTCCATTGCACTGTGTACTCTCTCTTACAACTCGATAGATTTTTACTACCTACTACCTTAAAGAAAGGGTGTGGTGATGCAACACTGGGACTATGAATATCATTATCCTCACATGGTCTTTACTTCTGATTTCTTCTATTCACACAAATAAGCACACACTCCATATGCCCGTTTAGATACGTTACTAAATATCCTCTACAGAAATACTGTGTTTTGTTACGTGCACAGGAATGCCACGTATTTTGGGTGCTGTTTAATTTGGACCAGTTAAGGTGCTAGAATGGAGCCTTAATTTTTAAAATAGTATAATTTTAGCACGAAAATTTATTTGATGTCAACGAATTAGGGGCATGCAGGTATGATATTGGTTAGCCTCATGATGGGAAAGACTATTTTAAATAACTGGAAGTGATGTAGTAAAGTAATTAAATGTGTGGGCAAGCATCTAAGCTTGGTCAACGTTATCTTGATCCCTAAATTGTCAATTCTGTCAGTTGACCTTGTCGTCACTTTGGTAACTGGTCTTTCACTGTTTTATTTTCTACAATTGAGTGACAGTCGTTCTAATCATATCTTGCCTGTTCCATGGCAACTTCGCGTAAGAACGTGTGTAGCATTAGCGTGATCAGCCTACAGTCACTTTCTCAATCATCAGACTTATTATATTTTATTTATTATTTTTATTCTCAAAATTCTGTGTTACATTGTTCTCTCTATTCTATTTTTTGTGTTCATCTTGTAAAAATATCCAAAGTACACACGTGACTGGAAGTTACACTTCAATTTGTGGACTCCTAGCGAGACTCATTACTACTGACTCGAACTCAAAACTTCAACCATATTCTTTTGTTACAAGCAACACAGCAAGAGCAGGAAAAAGTAAGTGGAATGAAATATTAGTATTAGGGATATCCAAAAGACACATAGGAAATTTCAGGAGGGGAGGAGAATTGGTAGGTGCCTTTTCATAAAATCCGTTGTATTTAGGGGGAAAGATTTTGTTGTAAAAATACAATTAACTGTCTAAGGTACACATGTGACAGGAAGTTAAAATCCATTATATTTAAGGAAAATGAAGGTATAAATCTTTAAAATCCATAGAGTTTGAAAATCCTGGCCAATGATCAGCATCCACACCTTATACATACAAACCAAGCTACCTGAATAACCAGCTTGCCACTGTTGGTTGGTCAGGTTTGTTGGTTGGCTTTGGCTTTGCTGTGTCAGCAACCTCATATTTCAATTCATTTCAATATTTCAAGAGCATTAGGGGACATCTCCCTAATGTTCCAATCAATTATGCCTCCTGATATAAAGCAGTGCCAGAAAGAAGTGACACATGAATGGGTTCCTTTGCACACACCAACTGTGATATCACACTATGGATGAATCACATGACCACAATGTTGCATCAGGTAAGGTCAGGACTTTCCCCACACAGCACAGGAATGGCATCATCTGATCCTGACAGCAATATTATAGTAACTTCTAATTAATTCTACTCTTGTTTTGTTGTTTACAGAAAAACATGTCACTATAAATATAGCTACACTGAAATGAAGGGATTAAGTTTTGAAGCAACTACAGTATATGGCACCACAAAATTAATTACACCGGCATAATTAGACCTGCAGACTGAGGCCCTGCAGGGTGAGGCAGTAGCTCTACTTCAAGGGTTTTAGCCTAGAGGACTAGGACCACTAATAGTGTTGTACAACCACACTCTTCTTGTCCACCCTTACGTTGCTAAGTGGCAAGAAGTACAATGACAATTTTTTAGCAACTTCGATCACACCGAGCTTCTAGAGAAACACCATTTTAATTGCACACTTCCAATTCACAATTTTTGAGTTATAAACACACACACACACACACTGCTTTCAATGATTACTTCCACTCCCCCAATTATTTCCTTAATTAGAACTGTGTGTGTGTGTGTGTGTGTGTGTGTGTGTGTGCAGCTGTAGGATGAATTTACAAATGCTAAAACCTCACACACTCTGCGTACCCTGCGTATTTCACTCATCTTGTAACCGGATTCTTCCACTACAGTGAAGTACTCCACCGAGCCCTGAAAGTAGTTTGGGAAGTCAGGGAAAGCAGGTGGCTCCTGGCTGCTAGAACAGGAGAAGAGCAACACGAACACGTAAAGTAGACGTTCCATCATTCAAGCAAATCAAGCCTGCACTAAATTAAAAACGATCTTTCACTGCATACGTAAACTCCGCAAGCTAAACCAACCAGCCAATGCAATATAATGTACTCAAGCTGAAGGATACGCCCACATTGCGTCATTTAATACTTTTAGAAATGAATACTTTTAGAAATGAATACTCTTTACCCACTTAATTTTCCAAGTCGTGCTCGTCGTCTGGCGTTCATTAGTCTCGCGAGCCAGACCCTTTACCTAACCGCTACGCGGGGAAAGGGTCTGGCTCGCGAGACTACTCGCGCATAATTATACTTCTCCAGAGACATTTGCAGTAAGCTTCGTTACAAGTGCAAATTAGCTCGTATACGAACAGAGCGAGGTTAATATGTTGCATCATTTGCAGCTGGATTCATGCATTAATGCATTAGGTGCTGATATTCACGCCCTGAATTTAGTTCATGAAAGCAATGACTTTTCTAGAGCAGGAAACTTGATGGCGTAAGGTGGTAGCTTCAGGACATAACCGAAATTTGACTTGGAAACCTGTGAAATTGCCAAAACTATCCTCCACTTAATTAACAAGTGGAAGCATGTAACTACTCATTACCCTGGGACTACTTGATCTAAACATTTTTGTCATACATACTAATAAATGTTACCCACATCTCCTTCTGTGCATTAAAAGAATTACAAACAAATCAATAAGTAACAATTATGTCATTACTAGCAAGTACCCAGCTGTACAGTGACGCTAAGTTAATGATGATAAACAGAACAGCCTTTAATCAAAACATAGTATCACTCAATGTACTGCAGTGCAAGCGAGTGTCGATTTCTGCTTGCTATGTGTTGACTTGACGCTCATATCCTGTACGCAAAGAAAACCGTTGCTTGTACTTGGAATATATTAAGTAGCCTACAAATATAACAAGTAGAGTCGTGGTTGAGCCCAACAAGATCATTCCAAATGCTATCCCAGCCACATAACCCCGCGAGTAGGTCTTCCCTGTACCAGATGGCACAGGAGAGGGACAGAGGACGGTACTGAACGTGTGAAGTTGTGCAGGAACACTTGGACATGAAGATGGCGTGACAGTTACGGCAACGGGCTTCACGGTTGCTGACGGCGTTGGCATAACGGAGCTGCCGTCGATGACTTTCAGTTCCACCTGTCTAGGGTTGACCATGTGGCCTGCTCCCACATCTACCTGGAATGGTAGGACTCCTCCCGTAGTGTTCTGAAAGATGTTATCATAAGCCGCCCTGGCAGTAACCAAGTTGTTAACGTTAGACGCAATAGCAGTCATGTTGGATATCTGGAACATGGTAAGCAGCTCAGTGCCAGTGTCTGACAACACCTGGAGGGGGAAAAAAAATGTCAATTTTTAAAAAGGCATGCAACATGGAATTAACTTGTGATGTGCTTCAGCACAAATGGCGAGCAAGATGTGCACAGTAATTAAAAAAGCATTTTAAATTTTCACAAGCAGTGATACATATAAACAAGCCATTCTGACTAAAAAAAAAAAAAAAAAAAAAAAAGGCCTAGTTTTGAAATTACAAATGGTAAAAGGTTTTATCATTACCATAGTAACCACTCACCCCAGCTTCTTGGCTTGGAAAAAAAATTATCTTGGTAAACTTAGTAAGTCTAGGAGACTTAACTGCATACAGCAACATTTAGATCGTGTCAGAGACAACCTAATTCAAGGAGTAAATTATTAAATTTATTCCGATAATAATATGGGTAAGATTGATAAACCAAAGGATTCTGCTTAGCGAACTATGGAACAAGGTTGACCTTCAAAAGAACATACATGAGGATCAAAGTACAAAACGGCATATGTATGTCCACACATACAAACAATATCATAGAGGCTCATTGCTACTTGAATGAGTAGATTACCTTTACATAACACAGTTTAATTGTTAGAGAACGTTTCGATCCGTGGACCTTCGTAAACAAACAAAAACAAATATTTATCTTGAGATCGTACTCTGACAATTTAATTATATCTTAAACTTTTTTTCTTGTTTATCGTGGCAGTGATCTACTTGATATCCATAGTAATATCTGAATCTATGATGATAGTTAAGTGCTGCCTCAGAGGAAAACACCATTGTTGGAACATAGCTACTGTAGTTTTTGTATTTTGTATTGTGACAGAGGGACTTTAAATCTCTTAGGTCCTTCAGGGAGGGATTCTATATGTAGTGCCCCGCCTTCAGGGCAGGGCTTCTATATGTAGAGTACCTCCAATTGTGTAGTTATAGGAACTGTTGCTAGGTTCTAAATTAGTTAAGCGCTGTGCGGCAGTCGTTAACTACTGTTTTTAGGGTCCCTCAGGCCCTAAGTGTAGCGCCCTCGCTGCGCTCATGATGCTAGCTACATACAGTAGTTCCCATAGCAGCACCTAACTATTATTTATGATCGGCTGCCTAACTAATTTAGGACATAGCAACTGTTTTTAACAATGCAATCGATGGTGCAAGCACATATATCGCCTGACATTAAGCGACTGTTCCTTAACACAATTGGAGGGACTCTACATATAGGCCCTGCCCTGAATGGAGTACGTATAGAATCCCTCCCTGAAGGACCTAATGGATTTTTAAGTCCCTCTGTCCACGAGACAAAAACTACACCAGCTATGCTCTGTATTTGTAAAATCTATGATTGCATACTTTGAATACATACATTGCAAATAAGGAAATGGAGAGGAAAAAGAAAATGGGGAAATCCCTAAAATAACAGCTGGTATTATTTCTGGGGAAAAGGAAGGAGGTGAGAGGCTACTTTTTTCTAGTGTGTGTGTGTGTGTGTTTGTGTGACACTACGTGTGATGTACGAGCAAGCGTAACTTGTCGGATTTTCAAATGCAATTAAATTTGAATCAAGTATTGTATTCACAATTGTATTTGGAAAAAAAAAAAAGACCAGTATACTTGCAATTACAATTAAGTATTTGACCCCATCTTAGAGTACAAGGGCAAACAGTACACAAGTGTTCACCACTTTGTTTGTACATTGCTATAACGAAAATTTGTTGTCACTTTATTTACACAAGACTCACGCAGTTTGTAATATTTCCCACGGCTCAAGCATGTTGTAAATTCGAACTGACATAATTTTTATAATTCTTGGAAGTTCGAGTTGTTTTTTATTACTAACATACCTGAGTTAATATACTGATATAGTTGGGGGGGGGGGGTATCACAAACCAATTATTTTAAAGAAAAGTGCAACCTTCATTTTGACAGATCTCATAAAAGCCAATTCTTGTATTTTGACTACACACTCAACTCACTCAAACAAATGTTGTAAGCTTGTGTCACCATTTTCATCATTTGTTGTTTTCTATCCTCAGGGCATAGTACACACATAGCCTTAATAAATGCAGAGGCATTTAAGACTAACAAGGTTATGTTTCTGTACAACGAGACATCCTATTTACTTACTGCAGTTGACAGCAGTTTTTAGAGATTATTGCACAAACCGCAGCTATATTCCAAATAGTTTGATAACCTTTGACCCCCTCTTGCAACAGGTATAAGAAGACCACAAACCAAACCCACACAGCTGCAGCCAACCATAGGCCAGAACGAGGAAGTCAGACTTAGGTAAGTTCAGTTTTGGTCGGCAGCAAAATTTGGTTAGTTTTATCAATAGCCATATAAACTGTGTGTAATCATCTCTTGCAAGATAGTGGAGAGAGTGTTAAGTACTCTCAGCATACCACCATACAGGATTTGCTGTTCTACTTGATTGATACTGAAAGTATTTCGGTTATTCCTGAAAGGGACAATGAAATGCTCATGCTCAATGCATTGTCTTTTCTCAAAACATCACATGTGTACCCTATTAAAAATGACAGGAAGTGAAGTGATACATTATCTTTAGTAGTAATGTAAGTTAGACAACCATTTTTTAAAAGTGTATAAAGCTTTCTGTAATACCATACCGTGTACTCCTCTGTACCACTATACCAGAAGGCAGTGACAGTGTGCACCTCATTTAACTACATGAGATTACAATTTTGGACATAGTAACGATGTAAAAACAAAGAAGTCAAGCACTTGAAGATGTAGCGGAGTGTTTACAGCAGCGAGTTAATTTTGATAAAACAGCGTCCATTCCTTGCTGAGCATGTTGCGTTGCTAGCCCGGTGGGATGTTGTTATGGATAGAGTGACATTTGAGGAAGATAAATTGTAACTACAAATTCCTTGCTGTTTATAGTAGAGTGGCCATGTTTTTACTGTTTTTGTTTATAGGATGATTCAACCCATGCCACGCCCATGTCCCAGCATGGTCGAAAACAAAATCAAACAACAAAAAAAAAAACACAAATAAAAAAACACATGTAGCATGCTATAATTTGCACCTTTACAACATTGAGAGTAATGCATCAGTTTCAGGAGAGACTGTTAGTCAGCATCAGGTCTAGCCTTATTAATTTAGTTGTAAGCAAGCCCAAGCTGCAGCTATGGGACACTTAATTCAAAATAATGTGCTACTGCGACAAACACACATACACACACATGAACTCTATCTACATAAGATGCACATACGCACACATGCACAGCCACACACACACACACATGTGCACACACACACACACATACACACTCATCTCACCCGAATGTTTCCCACTTGAATGGGAGCCAATCCGGTGTAATCCACGACACTTGTCCTCACGTTTGTCATGAACATATCCAAGTCTACCACGCTTTCAGCAGCGGAGTCCTTGGGAACAAACACAATGACAACCTCATGGTCACCAGGGGGCGAGCACACCGACACATCGAAGACATCATAGCGGGGCTTCTCAAAAGACACATCGAAGAAACGAGTGAGAGATGAAATGGTCACGTTACCATCATTGATGCTCTCAATTCCATTAACACTAATTTTCCAGGGAACAGGTCCAGAGCTGTTCAGAGACAAACTGGGCATGCCCCCACGAGCAATGCCAAGATCCACAGTTATATTGTAGTAAGATGCTTGGGGAGTTTCAATATTGCCCACGTATTGCCATTTGTCAAGGATAATGTCTCCGAAAATGGAGTCATTGCCAACATATGTGTACTCTGAAACGTTCACAATGTAAAGCTGTCGGGTCAGACTGGTGAATCCCAGTGATCCGTCCTGTCTTCGTACTACACCCTGACCTTCGTTTGGCTGCAAGCGAGAGATGGAACACACTCCAGTATCTTGTGAAATGGAATAGCTGACCTCGTGCCCTGGATCAGATATTGTCGATAAAATACTGCTGGAGAATGCCTTCTCTTTAGTGTCAATTCGTCTAAGTCCAACGGTTCCATCAAAATATTCCTATGGTGGGATAAGAAGTGTATCAAGTGACATTTAAACTTTAGTATAAATATACCACTATCAATTGAATGCTTCTGCTGGTGAATTGTTACGGCAAAGTGGAATTATGGGATGTCCGGTATCCCTATAAATAAATCTGTCTAGTCAAACCTGGCATAGCTATAATGATGATGATATTATGGTAGCTAAATCTTTCTAGCTGCCTAGGAGACAGCAATCTGATGTTCCAGTCTATTGATAAATATTGGCCAGTAAGTCTGTTTAGCACAGCATTTGTAGCTGAGTGTATTAAATTAAGTTGGTTTTCTCTGGTTCCAACCAGACTACAGTTCCTTGAGCAGAATATCAGTTCCTAATCATTTAAAAGGCATGTTTTGACAGAGTACTTCTGAAACACAATGGCTGAATAGAGCTTAGCTTCATTTTATCAACAGACACCCAGCGCAGTAGCACTGTGGCATCAAATGAGATGGGAAAAAATAAGGGGTAGATAAAGAAGGAAAAGGAGCGATTGAACACAAGGAAAAAAGTAGGTTTATTAGTTTTTTGTGGCTTAGCTAAAAGATAAGAATATCAGCTAGATATCACCAAGTATGATTAATTGATAATTGGTACTTCCTTGGTATCACTGAACTGTAAGTGCTCAATCCACCAATAAGAAGTTTGTCCTCTTTGTCAGTCAGTAAGTCTTAGTCAATATACCTTAGTCAAATTGATTCCAGTATAAGTTGTTCTCTCTGAGGTATGCCATAAGCGCTGGGAGTACCCACTGAAGTAATCTGGCAATTTTAGTAATTCTTGACAACCGAATCCAGAGAGATGCAGCAACAGAAAAGCCAACCCAAACTGAGCTCCGAGCATCACGGCGGGACCAAACGGAGAGTTTCACGGGCCTCTCAAAATGCAATGACATCTGCGCCGGAAAATGCAGTGCCCATGCGCATCGTTGCGGTTAAAACAAAACAAAACAAAACAAAAACGATACGTACCATATATACCTTTTATATGTAGCTTGGAGTGATTCGTACCATATCTCTCACTTGGCAAGTAAACAAAACAAGCATGGAAGAGAAGCCTGAAAGTGGTGAAGCAACTGAGCTGGAAACTTTAGCAAGTATTGAAGAATTCTCTACTACGGACGAAGAGGGTGGATCTGATGTAGACTTAATTAAGGCAGAGTCTTCAGGGACTAAAGTCAGAACTGTTCTGCAGAAATTCTTTAGCAAGAAAGATGACTCTGGTGATGCAGGGGAGATGAAAAAAGAGATCAATTTGGTGTCCGGAGTAGCCTACGTCGCTGGAGGAATGATTGGCTCAGGAATATTCATTACACCCAATGGAATTTTAAATCTCACCCATTCTTTTGGACTAACCTTAATCGTGTGGTTCATCGGTGGAGTGACATCTGTACTCTTTGCCCTCTGCTACATCGAGCTGGCCTTGGTGGTAAAGAAAAGTGGAGCTGAGTACAGCTACATCAAAGAGGCATACTCATTCAAAAAGAAGCACTGGTCTTTGGAGCTGTTAGGCTCACTATTGGCATACATGTATGCGTGGGCCAGCAGTCTCATAATACGTCCATCGTCCTTGGCCATCATCACCTTGACGTCAGCTCGCTATTTGGTGCGCCCATTTTTTATTGACTGCGATGAGCTCCCGGAGAAGGCGATAGTCTTGGTGGCAATAGTTCTCTTAAGTATGGAATGTAGTTTGTTGGTGTTGTTTTGTCTTTGCAACATCTAATTCTCTCATGCACTAAGTGGATGTATCATTCATTAATTCGAGATTAGCATGCAACTCTCATTAAATTTCTTTCACTTTTTTAGCTGTTCAGACTATGTACATTATCCTGAAAGTGGTTGTGACATTGTGGCTCACTTAAAATTGCAATTTTTCTTCTTTTAACAGGTATCCTGGCTTTCGTGAATTGTGTTGGCCTCAAGAGTGCTGCGTGGATGATGTCGTACTTGACATTTAGTAAAATCATCACCGTAATACTCATCGTAATCCTAGGCCTGGTCAGTATCATAAGGCGTTACGATGACCTGCCGTCGAGTTTCCTGAACCCTTTTGAGAACCTGAATGGGGTACCCCCGACGGTGTTTTCCGTTGCTCTGTCCCTGTACAGTGTCCAGTTTTCCTACGACGGATGGTGAGTTATGAGATGTGTCTGGAAACCAACGACAATTTGGCAATGCTGTTTTGTGGTTGCCATTTTTGGCTATTCAGTTGGATAAAGCATAAGTCTCTTCTTTTTTTTTGTTTGTTTGCTTGAGTTAATTGCACGTTACATTTTTCAACACAGAATTAATACTTAATAAATTATTTTGGATTGAATTTTATTTTTTAACTTGTTAAACATTATTTGTATATAGTATTCTTTCATTTATGGTAGTGAATGCATAGAGCATCTTGCAAGAATTGATCCGTAATTGGTCACTAAAAATTTTTGACCTTGATAAGTCATAATTTTGTTTATTCTGAAGTAACCAATAGCAATGTAATATTACACAATTTTATTGTTTTAATACAAATCATGAAACTGGCAGAACATGAGCTTAGTGGTTAAGTTTGGATTAACCTACATATCACTCTTAGTTCAACAGTTAGCACTCTTGATTTGATGAGAATTTTGGCTTTGCTACTATTTTCTTAGCTTCTAAATTGAAGCACTTAATGAATATACAAAGTCTGAGGAAGAAATGAGGAAAAATTGTAGCTACCCAATGCACCGAAGGATCCATTAGTTTGTAGATGTCAATATTACATAACGGTATAAATGAAAACAATAAAGCAAGTACGCAAAGGTTTGATGTATTTATTGAAAGAAAACGGATTCGCTATTAATATAGTGTTTCATTGTCCTCCTTCAGGTACAACTTGAGCAGTGCAGTGGAAGAAACCAAGAATGTTAAGAGGTAGTGTTTGCATTTTATGTCGTCGCCTCTTATCATGCAACTTACTTTACACGTCCAGGACACTACCCTTGTCTGTTTATATCGGAGTTGCCATAGTTACTGTCAGTTACCTGATGGTGAACATAAGTTACTTTGCAGTGCTGAGTCTTCAAGAGATCACATTTGCTATTGCAGTTGCTCTGGTGAGTGGTCGTGTCTGGAAAAAGTCAACATGTAATGCATTTCCAAACTTTTTGCTGATTGGCAAAATATTACAAACAACAAAACTCACCCATGCGCAAACACACCCACACTGATCAGACTGCTTCAAGCTAGTCTTGAGTAAACATTTTATAAACTTTTTGTTTCTTGTTTTGTTTTGTTTTTGTTTTTTAATTTTGTTTTTGTTGTTTTGTTTTTGCTTTTTTGTTGTTGTTGTTTTTGTACCCAGCCATTTAGTAGGGCAGTGATCGGCACTGCAGGTTTGGTCATCTTCCCGATACTGGTAGCAAAGTCTGCATTTGGCGCTGCTAATGGTACGTTATTCTACGGCTCCAGAATCCTCTTTGTGTCTGCACGGGAAGGACTTGCACCAAAGTTCATGTCTGGCCTGCATGCTTCAGCCAAGACTCCAGTCCTAGCAATTCTATCAACTGTGAGTTGGTCAAGTTAATAATTACCTTCCGCTATGATTAGTGTCTTGTTCGTCTCCCTATTGATCATTTCAGTTTATGGATTTTGTTGTTTGTTTTATACACCTATACTGTATTGCTACAGCCACCTTATGACAATATTAATAATAGCAAATACCCTTCCACATTGTGAGTGCCTTTGATGTACTATTATAACTGAACGCAGTTGAAGGTTCATTGGGGAATCGAAGTGCTTGACAATGTTCACACAGTGACAATATCATCTTACAAGTAGACTCTGTTATCGTCAGTAATTGCAGGCACTAAAGCTCTCCTCTGCTGCTGTCTCATTCTGTTGCTTTTCTCCCTGAGCTGCAGATAATGGTGACTGGAAAGCTCTCAGTTCTTGCTGCTGCCTTACATTGTCCTCTCTCTCCATCGTTCTATCAGGTCTTGTCTTACTAGTCTCCTCCTTTTCCCTCACATGATCCCTTTCTTCTTCATAATGTGTTTCCCTTC
>WLWD01003781.1_pt1 | contig 42045 bp, 24 predicted proteins | sample 6712731 | NCBI WGS metagenome assembly WLWD01 (sample SAMN12718690, study PRJNA576275) | sponge metagenome | isolation source: marine sponge | host: Mycale hentscheli | place: New Zealand: South Island, Marlborough, Capsize Point | collected 2014-11-01 | reverse complement strand
TGTGGAGTCATTTCATTAGTTCGTGAGTGTGTGTGGAGTCATTTCATTAGTTCATGAGTGTGTGTGGAGTCATTTCATTAGTTCGTGAGTGAGTGTGGAGTCATTTCATTAGTTCGTGAGTGTGTGTGGAGTCATTTCATTAGTTCGAGAGTGAGTGTGGAGTCATTTCATTAGTTCGTGAGTGTGTGTGGAGTCATTTCATTAGTTCATGAGTGAGTGTGGAGTCATTTCATTAGTTCGTGAGTGTGTGTGGAGTCATTTCATTAGTTCATGAGTGAGTGTGGAGTCATTTCATTAGTTCGTGAGTGTGTGTGGAGTCATTTCATTAGTTCATGAGTGAGTGTGGAGTCATTTCATTAGTTCGTGAGTGTGTGTGGAGTCATTTCATTAGTTCGTGAGTGTGTGTGTTCATCATTTCACATGTAATCCACCAAGTTCATCATTTCACATGTAATCCACCAAGTTCATCACTTCACATGTAATCCACTAATTCATCACTTCACATGTAATCCACCAAGTTCATCATTTCACATGTAACCCAAGTAAAAATGTCCTGCAAGATCTTTAATGAAAACCATTAAAGATCATTAAGGATTTTTCTTGCAAGATCACTCCAGCATTTGAAACCCTGATCCTGCAGGATCATGGAATGTACATCTTGTGATATCCTGCATGATCCTGTGAGAACCCTGCATGATCCTGTGAGAACCACGCATGATCCTGTGAGAACCATGCATGATCCTGTGAGAACCCTGCATGATCCTGTATGTACCTTGCATGATCCTGTATGTTCCTTGCATGATCCTGTGAGAACCCTGCATGATCCTGTGGGAACCCTGCGTAATCCTGTATGTTCCTTGCATGATCCTGTGAGAACCCTGCATGATCCTGTGAGAACCTTGCATGATCCTGTGAGAACCATGCATGATCCTGTGAGAACCATGCATGATCCTGTGAGAACCATGCATGATCCTGTGAGAACCCTGCATGATCCTGTATGTTCCTTGCATGATCCTGTGAGAACCCTGCATGATCCTGTGGGAACCCTGCGTAATCCTGTATGTTCCTTGCATGAACCTGTGAGAACCCTGCATGATCCTGTAAGAACCCTGCATGATCCTGTGAGAACCTTGCATGATCCTGTGAGAACCATGCATGATCCTGTCCTGTGAGAACCCTGCATGGTCCTGTGAGAACCATGCATGATCCTGAGTGAACCATGCATGATCCTGTGTGAACCATGCATGATCCTATGAGAACCACGCATGATCCTGTGTGAACCCTGCATGATCCTATGAGAACCACGCATGATCCTGTGTGAACCCTGCATGATCCTGTGAGAACCACGCATGATCGTGTGAGAACCATGCATGATCTTGTGAACCCTGCATGATCCTGTATGTTCCTTGCATGATTTTGTACGTTCCTTGCATGATCCTGTGAGAACCGTGCATGATCTTGTGAGAACCCTGCATGATCCTGTGAGAACCAAGCATGATCCTGTGTGAACCCTGCATGATCCTATGAGAACCACGCATGATCCTGTGTGAACCCTGCATGATCCTGTGAGAACCACGCATGATCCTGTGAGAACCATGCATGATCTTGTGAACCCTGCATGATCCTGTATGTTCCTTGCATGATTTTGTACGTTCCTTGCATGATCCTGTGAGAACCGTGCATGATCTTGTGAGAACCCTGCATGATCCTGTGAGAACCAAGCATGATCCTGTATTTTCATTGCAATAATTTGAAAAAAATTTACAAAATTTATTAGTTTTCAGTTTGCAAAAAAAAAAAAAAAAAAAATACAAGAACAACAAAGCATTACACTGAAGACCTGCCACTATCTCGGCACTTTTGGTTGAGTGATGTCATTAACTGCCGGTGGTCATACTTATCACCATAACGATTATTCATACAATCTAAAAAAATATAATATATATATAATGAATGGCACACTGAATCCTTCTCTCTCAAAAATTCTTCCTCCCTCCTTGCTCTCTTGCACATCACCACCCCTTCTCTTTTTCTTCAAACATACCAAATAGTACTTGAACTCTTTTCGGAGATAATGGTGGCTTCTCACTTTTCTTTGATTTCACAACCACCGATTTGGCTAACTCTTCTTTACTGAACAAGACCTCCAGCATATTCCTCCCATATGCATATGGATCTCTGGCAGGTATCTGCTTTAAATTTATACCATTCACCTAAACAATAGCAATTTACACCTGTAATATCATGTCAAACTTCACAATACTGATACTTACATTGTATTTGGATAAATCCTGTTCTAACTTCACATGCTCTACGGAAGGGCTAGGCTGAGTATTTGAGTGGACCATTCCATTCACAGTCGTGACCAGCGTATTTAAAGTATCTTGAATTTCTCGTAATTTTTTCATCACCAGACTGGGTGAGTACTCTCCACAATTCTGCCGTAGAGGAGTAGACTGACTTTGGACAGTGAGTAGTACTGACTTTTGCATTCTGTTATGTTAGATGAAGACTGACTGGATGCTTCATCTGGACCATCGTCTGTGAACTAAAAGGTAAACTACATATATATATATATATATGTAGTTTATTATGTAAGTGACAGAGTGTAATATTGTAATATTGTGAGGCATTTCATGAGCAGACGTTTCTTTTCATAAGCTATAGCAAGTGAAATAAGGTTTGATATTGAACAGTTTCACCCCATGCTAGCACACATTTAAGTGGGTTCCTATAGATATTTTCACTAGTGTTTGCATAGCCTATTCAGAAAGCACAACACAGCATGCTGAATATATTATTTTATTTTAGCATTTGAATGTTAAAGAGCCTTAATTCTTCAGTGGCTGTGTTTAAACCAGACAAATGTTGTGAAACTAATGATCCTCCCCTTCCCCAAGTATTACTACTTTACTTAGCCATCAACTTACTGCACTTTTAGCTTGCTCCATAATTTCTTGCAGATCGTCTTCTGGATTGGCTTTCTTCTTCTTAGAAACTATACATTAATTGTAAATTTAATAGTCAAAAATGAAATGAAAAATTGTATGAACTGAACTTACCATTAAACTCTTCCACCTTCATTACAGTGACTGGATATGACTTTTTTTCAAAATCCATAATTAATTGGTTCCCTTGGTTGAAATCTTCAGCACATAATGGAGAATCTAACTCTTCTTTAGACAGGGAAGCTATTTTTACTTTAAATACTCTCCCGGTCTGATTACATTTTACTTGAACCCTCTCTGCAAGTTAAAATTACTAAATTTGATTACCATCCACAAAGTATTCTTGCAATGCTTACTATTTAAATTCTGACGTTATCCACAAAAATTCGTACCTATACGGAGCTGTAGCTTCGTGTTTTCTCAAAAAGTATCACAACAAAAGGTTTTAAATTGTCCTTCAAATTAAGTGCATACCTAAACAGTTAATTGTAAGTGATCTCCAAAATCAGACAGACAGACAACAGATAACTCTCTCGCGCTGAGGGTAAATAAAGGTGGTCTGACAAAGTGTCAGATTGTGCTTATACGAGTAAGGTGACAAGGTTAAACACATATGTTCACCTGGCAAAAAGAATTTTTCTTACATGCATTAAGTAGCTCAGATTTTGACGGTTATGACCTTATTTTAAAATTGATATTTCATGGTGTAATTAGCTTTAGGCTTACCTGGCTAGGGCAAATAATTTTTCTATAGTCTGCTTTGTGTCGACTGTCAGAAATTAGGCTAGTGACCAGAGCCATTGTACTGAGAGAAGTGTTCCAATCTGCATACAGGTACGAATAGTTAAACTCTAATAAAAGTGCACCATCAATAGTTACCATTTAACTGTATCTCAGCTTGAATAACGGCAAGAGAAGGTCGGATTCCACACTCAAGTTCCACTTGCTTGAGGACTTTCGGTACCCAATTCTTTTTCCACTGCTCCACAATAGAGCAGAAATCACGTACGCTTGCATGCAGGTGGCTGTGGCATGCCATCATCATCACTGTCAGGAAGGCTATAATAATAATAATAATAATAATGAAGCACCAAAGGTGCGAACCCTCAGCGCTACTAGCTACATAGCCAGCTATTACAAAATAACCTCAGACTGAAAGAATAATTTATTATTTACTATTTTAATAGGGCATCAATATAGCTCGAGCAATGAAAACGGTTAATTGTCTGTAATCTCCAAAATCAGAGCGTGACAGACAGACAGAAAGACAAACAGACAGGACAACTACTATATAACCCTCTTGTGCATGCACACTAAGGGTTAATAATAAACAACAGTTTCACCATGTTATCTACACTTACAGTGGGCTCTAATTGGAAGAGCATCTCGGGATGATGACCCGGAGCTGCTCGTTTTCCCAGATTTCTTCCTGTTGCATGCAGGTGGCTGTGGCATGCCATCATCATCACAGTCAGGAAAGGCTATAATAATAATAATAATATAATAGTAATAATAATAACAATTTCACCATGTTATCAACACATAGTGTGCTCTAACATAATACTAGTACGTGTACACAGTGGTATTACTAGTATGTGTGTGCACACAGTGGTAATACTAGTGTGTGTACACAGTGGTATTACTAGTATGTGTGTGCACACAGTGGTAATACTAGTGTGTGTACACAGTGGTATTACTAGTGTGTGTACACAGTGGTATTACTAGTATGTGTACACAGTGGTATTACTAGTATGTGTGTGCACAGTGGTAATACTAGTGTGTGTACACAGTGGTAATACTAGTGTGTGTACACAGTGGTATTACTAGTGCGTGTGCGCACACAGTGGTAATACTAGTGAGTGTACACAGTGGTATTACTAGTGCGTGTGAGCACACAGTGGTAATACTAGTGCGTGTACACAGTGGTATTACTAGTGCGTGTGAGCACACAGTGGTAATACTAGTGCGTGTATACAGTGGTATTACTAGTACGTGTGTGCACACAGTGGTAATACTAGTGCGTGTATACAGTGATATTACTAGTATGTGTGTGTACACAGTGGTATTACTAGTGCGTGCACACAGTGGTATTACTAGTGCGTGTGAGCACACAGTGGTAATATTAGTGCGTGTACACAGTGTTAAACTAGTGCGTGTACACAGTGGTAAAACTAGTGCGTGTACACAGTGGTAATACTAGTGCGTGTACACAGTGGTATTACTAGTGCGTGTGAGCACACAGTGGTAATACTAGTGCGTGTACACAGCGGTAATACTAGTGTGTGTGTGCACACAGTGGTAATACTAGTGCGTGTACAGTGGTATTGCTAGTGCGTGTGTTCACGCACTAGAAATACCAGTTTGTGTGTGCACACACTAGAATACCAGAACGCACAGAATACCAGTACGTGCATGAACGCACTAGAAATACCAGTACGTGAGTGCATGCACTAGAAATACAAGTTTGTGCATGCACAGATTAGAAATAATAGTATGTGCGTGCATGCACTAGAAATACTTGTAAGTGCATAGGTATACAAACTTCAATGAACACTTAAAATTACTGCTTGGATTAACAACAGACTTACTTACCTTTATCTTTTCTTTATAATTCCTACTTCCATGGTACCTCACTAGATAAGCAGGTAGCAGCACCACCAATATTCTCAAGCTAAAAGAAAAGAAATAAAAATACAGCGAAAATGGCTACCAGCAACAACCCCGAAATAGGAAAGACTTCCTGCCCTTTCTAAAAGCTGTTTCCGTAACAAGATAGCCTATCACTACCAACATAGAACTACAGACAGGCTCACTCACCTTTGCACAGTAGACAAGAAGACTAAGAGAAGACAGTAGTAGAGCTTTCGTTGTGCTCGGCGGATTACGCGTGGTGTAATAAGCAATAGTATACGGATTGCGGTTGAATACGGAATTAACGCGGCACGCCCTTTCTGTGTATTATCTCGGAAACGGTTCGCGCAGTGGCTCTAAAACTTGGAGGAGTTCATAAATAAAAATAATAAGTACTTCACCGCAAAAGTTATCCACACTAGTGAGTTATAATTGGAGTACTCCCTGGTGGCTGAATATCACAAGTACTGGCTGGGGACAGGTCTGCTGAAAGACATAGCTAACAATACTCATATACAATTAGCCATACTGGCGCAGATCTGAGCACCTACCAGAATTCCTGTACAGTATATAGCTATACAATTAATATTTGAACCATTTTCATGATTATTCACCATACTTGCATCAAGTGGGACACTCCCACAATGTTATGGTGGGATTGTCCCACCAACTTCATAATGGTGTGACATCACACTGATGTCAAGTGGGACAATCCCACCATAGAGTGGGAGTGTCCCACCACCAGCATCATGGTGTGACATCACACCTAAGGTGGGAAACATGTTTGGTGGGATATGGCCACCACTTTTTTTACAGTGCACAGTTACTCTCTAGTTACATCATCCCAATACCAAATCATTTCGAACACCATTAAATGCATGATCGATACTGTTGTTTTTTTTTGTTATATGAAAAAAAATACGAATTTTCAACATAGAAAATAAGCTAATTTTATTTTTTTAATTTTATAATGTTCTTTATAATTTCACTTACCCAAATGAATGAAATATAACATTTATAAATGTACATGTGATACCTATAAGATGCCTTCAAAACCTAAATAAACAAAAATTATATAGGACATAGTCTAGGTAAGACCTTGAAGATCTTGTGTGATCATAAGTGATGAAATTATCCAGGATAATTACAGAACTAGCAGGAACAATCTTGGCAAGAACCCTAAAGGATCTTGTGTGTTCATAAGTGATAAAAGTATCCAAGATTATCTCAGAACTAGCAGGAGCAATCTTGGCAAGAACCCTAAAGGATCTTGTGTGATCATAAGTGATAAAAGTATCCAAGATTATCTCAGAACTAGCAGGAACAATCTTGGCAAGAACCCTAAAGGATCTTGTGTGATCATAAGTGATAAAAGTATCCAAGATTATCTCAGAACTAGCAGGAACAATCTTGGCAAGAACCCTAAAGGATCTTGTGTGATCATAAGTGATAAAAGTATCCAAGATTATCTCAGAACTAGCAGGAACAATCTTGGCAAGAACCCTAAAGGATCTTGTGTGATCATAAGTGATAAAAGTATCCAAGATTATCTCAGAACTAGCAGGAACAATCTTGGCAAGAACCCTAAAGGATCTTGTGTGATCATAAGTGATAAAAGTATCCAAGATTATCTCAGAACTAGCAGGAACAATCTTGGCAAGAACCCTAAAGGATCTTGTGTGATCATAAGTGATAAAAGTATCCAAGATTATCTCAGAACTAGCAGGAACAATCTTGGCAAGAACCCTAAAGGATCTTGTGTGATCATAAGTGATAAAAGTATCCAAGATTATCTCAGAACTAGCAGGAACAATCTTGGCAAGAACCCTAAAGGATCTTGTGTGATCATAAGTGATAAAAGTATCCAAGATTATCTCAGAACTAGCAGGAACAATCTTGGCAAGAACCCTAAAGGATCTTGTGTGATCATAAGTGATAAAAGTATCCAAGATTATCTCAGAACTAGCAGGAACAATCTTGGCAAGAACCCTAAAGGATCTTGTGTGATCATAAGTGATAAAAGTATCCAAGATTATCTCAGAACTAGCAGGAACAATCTTGGCAAGAACCCTAAAGGATCTTGTGTGATCTTGCTATAGTGTATAAATTGTACTCCCAAGATTTCGTAGGACGCATCTTGTCTTGCATTATCCCATCAAATCTTAGAAAAACAGTTATGATCCTGCAAGATCTTACAGGACATTTTTACTTGGGTTGCCTCTGAAAGCGTGCAAGGTGCCGAGAAGAACTTGTATGTTTGACATGTTACTGATCACACACTATTGGCTTTGGAATGATTTTACATACTGTAAACAACATGTTCCTCTGTGAACTTGATTTAGGAGTTATGTTTTCAAACATTACTTGAACAAAGTGGTTAATTGAATGGATTATACCAACACAAGACGTACATTATATTCGCTTTGTGATTTGACGATTCAGGACAGTATCTTTGGTGAGGTCATACTAGTTTACAAGCAGATTTGGGATATTGGGATAGTTTTGTTCAGGAAACAAGGCCATTGCTACAGGTAACATTAAAGCTGGCATCTCTTCTAAATGTCACTATCTACAATGGAATCCATGTATCTGTTTTATTGTCGGCTAGTCACTGACTGCAACTGAAGTGTGTCACATTCTTGTACAAGTCATATTTTCCAGATTTTAGTGTTTCATAGCTCAAATTAACTGTAGAATTATATGATAAAAGATTAGACAACACTCTATGATATACGTGTTAATGATGCTTTGTGATTGTTAAGTTATTTGATAATGAAGTAACCGCACTGGCATATAGTATGTGTAAGTGTTTCAATTTGCCGTATCTTCAGTTCACACCGTCACTACTGGCCATAGTTCCTAATACATAATATATATATATATATATATATAGATATCAATAGCATGGTACTTTAGATGCACACATGTAGAAATTATATTTAAAAATGTAGACTATTTTACAATAAGATTACTACTCCAGGATAATTAAAAACAAATAAAACATTAAACCCGTAAATTAAGCCATGCATAAATAGTAGCATGTCTGTCATTCATGCACTTTCTGCAACTACATACAGCTAGTGACTGAAGTTGAGCTTTGGAGAATTCTAATTGTTGCTAAAGCTTATAAGGTCTTGAACTACTCTTATAACATGCATAAATCAGGTTTGTAAGTCAACAACTACGTACACTAGTACTAAAATTGACTATAATACATATAATGTTTATTTACAGATAATTGTGAATCCTAGTGCAATTTTGAGTGGCAAATAGAAGCATGAGATTTGAGAAATAAAACATATTCCACCATTATTGTGACTGCTACAAACTAACCTACGAACAGCTGCTATACAGCATAACAGGAGATATATGCAGACAGTAATCACACTGATCACTAGCAGCTCTAAATCCTTTTGGTCAGTACCTAAGGAAATGAAAGCAAGTTCCATATAAGCACAAAACTGCATGATAAAACTGTCATAAATTTTAGTGAGATTTAAAATTCTTAACATAGGTTAATGGGATCAACTTGCAGCACATTCCGTCCAAGAATGCCTTGCATATGGTAGAAGTATTCTAGATGTACTGTTCACTAAGAAGAACTAGGAAGGTCTGTGGTGGTTAAGTCAAAAAAGAGTGACAAGGAACCATTGCCTCTGGAAAAGATTCAACTCTTATTTGGTATGGTAGCATTCATTACATGGTTCTAATAAAATGACCTTGACATGTGCATGAATTTTAGATTGTGTGAACAAGCCTACAAAGATTGCGATCATCGTGTTTTATTAAACACCCTCGGTCAAAAGTGCAGGGATAGTACTACAGACTGAAACGAGCAAGAAAAACTGAAATTGAAAACTGAATTTTCAAATGATCATAAACTTTAATGTTCCTTACAAGTGTACCGCCCGTAGATATCCTAACATTAATTTATTCCCCGCCAATACACCCCCACACCACATTCGATAATTGGCGAGCGAGCGTAGCGAGCGAGACACTTACAGGGGTAACACAATCGAAAATCGGGGATGTCAGTTTATTTTTGGCGAGCGAGCGTAGCGAGCGAGACAGTATTAGGGGTGGATAATGCAAAATCGGGTATATGTTATATATATGTATGTATGTATGGATGGTACGTATGCACTTTCAACGCGCGCGCGGGGAACGTTTTTCTCCTAAAAACACGGCTATTTAGGCTTGACTCCAGTTTATTCTGAAACTACAGCATTAAGCAAACCTTACTTTATACTTAAGCTCCAAAGTATGAGAAAATTCCTGCTAAAACGCTTGTTTTCAAGACACAAAAAGTTGATTCGACAGGTTACTATGGCATTGAAGACCATTTTCCAGACTTAATTTCAAAACTTCGCCGTTTTATGGGGGGATACGAGAGTGCCGGTTGTTGGTTGTCAAGAGCCGTTGGTAGTCAGAATGCCGTAGTATTAATGCTATGGAAGCTACTACTTCTCGAGGGAAGCTGAGATAAGTACGCAATTCCATATTTGTTAGCTAAATATGCAAAATTAACTCTGGCCTTCTTTTTTGTAGCTAAGAGCTAGTCAACAGTGACTGGTAAATTCAAATAGTCAGATTGGCTCAACTTTGGTACACAAAAGTTACCACTTGCTCAAGAAATGAGTAAGAAAGTAAGTTTTTGTATTTGTGGTGCTAAAAATTGATTGTCCTTTTGTTTTTGTAGGTGAGAGCTTGTTGTCCAGAATTCAAGGTAATTCAGATGGTCCAAAGTACTTCAATTAGATACTACAGAAGTATTCATACTCAATAATGATTAAGTGTAATTTCCATTTGTTGCTAAACTTACAATATAAACTGGTTTAATTTTTATATCGTAGCTAGATCTTTTCAAGAGTTACTGGTGATTGAGATTATCAGAATTGTTGATGTTTGATACTACAAAAGTACATTAATAAGGTAAGAGAGTGATTTTGTATTTGTTTTGCTGAATCAATGTCATACTGCTATTATAAGTGTTTTGCATGAAGTAAGCTAACAACATAGTACATTTTAGTTACCCACATACAGTCTCGCTCGCCCTTTGGGTGCTCAAGCACACCACTAGTTTTATTTTGTATATATGTATTGACGTACGTAAGGCATTTTTGTACTTTGACCCTCGCGTTTTTTGTTAGTTGGGTTGTCACCCGGCCCAAAGTACACTAACAGAATCCTCTGGTTTATCGATCAGTACCCGTATCACCCTAGAAATTGAATTGTTTACCCGTTTTGAATTCTTTTGCGGGTGCAGTTAAAACTTGAAAACTTAAGGGACTTCCATTTCTATTCGAGTTAGTGGCGGTGGTAAGTCAATGCGCTCTTTGTCATGGTTATAAGACGTGCGCACAGTATTTACCTGAAAATACATTGTCCACTAGACTACTGGAAGGTAAGTCTGTGTAGGTGCATGTCCAGCTGTGTCAAAGCATTGTGTGTTACAACCACTACTTAGCTAAAGAATATCACAAAGAAAACTTTTGAATAACGTGTATTGTTTTGTTGTTGTTTTTTTTTTCTTCAATTCAAGCAGTTGCAGAGAGTTGTTACTATGGCACTGAAATCCCTTTACCCTGTATGCTAAATTTAAAAACTGGACCTTATTTCAGTAGCCTTCAGTGGTTTAGAAGTCCAATACAATAGTCATAGTCTTTAGGCTCGTCTCACCATGTGTTTGTGCTCAAGCCACCCACTAGTATTATTTGGCGAGCGAGCGTAGCGAGCGAGACACTTACAGGGGTAGACACAATTGAAAATCGTGGGATGTTTGTTTATTTGGCGAGTGAGTGACGTAGCGAGCGCGACACTTACAGGGTAAAAATGAACAAATCGTGGATGTTTTGTTTGTATATAATTTTTCTGGACTTACGTATGTCATTTTGTAACTTTACCTCGCGTTTTTGTGTTTTAGTTAGGTGGTCGACCCCTTCCAAATTGCACTAACGATCCTCTGAGTTTAACGATTAGTACCCCTAGAAATTGAATTGTTTTCCGTTTTGAATTCTTTTGGCGGGTGCATTAAAACTTGAAACTTAAGGGACTTCCATTTCGCTGCAGTTGTGCGGTGTAAGTCAATGCGCTTCTTTGTCATGGTTATAAGCCGTGCGCAACAGTATTTACTTGAAAATACATTGTCCACTAGACTACCGCGAAGGTAAGTCTGTGTAGGTGCATATCCAGTTGTGTCAAAGCATTGTGTGTTACAACCACTACTTAGCTAAAGAATATCACAAAGAAAACTTTTAAATAACGTGTATTGTTTTATCCTTCAATTCAAGCAGTTGCAGAGAGTTGTTACCATGGCACTGAAATACCTTTACCGTGTATGCGAAATTTAAAAACTGGACCTTATTTTCAGTAGCTTCAGTGTTAGAAGTCAGAATCATTCATATAAAAATAGTATAGTCTTTAGGCTCGCTCGCCATTTGTGCTCAAGCACATCACTAGTTATTTATATATATGGACGTACGTATGTCATTTTGTACTTTGACCCTTCCGTATTTTTGTGTTCGCTCCGCGTTCGACCCCGTCCCAAACTTTACTAAACAGAATCCTCCGGTTTAGCGACCATTACCCGTATCACCTTAGAAATTGAATTGTTTACGGCTTTGAATTCTTTTGCGGGTGCAGTTAAAACTCAAAATCTTATGGGAGCTCCATTTCTATTCTAGTTAGTGGCGGTGGTAAGTTAATGCGCTATTTGTCACAGTTATAAGCCCTACTCAACAGTATTTACTTAAAAATCCGTTGTCCACTAGACTAACCACGAAGGTAAGTCTTGCGTAGGTATGTTCAGTTGTGTGAAAATATTGTGCGTTACAACTACTATTAAGAATATCACAAAGAAAATTTTAAATAACGTGACTTGATTTTGTTGCTTCTTTTTCAATTCAAACTGTTGCGGGATCGGTTACTATGACATTGAAACCCCTTTACCTCGTACGTAATTTAAAAACTCGACTTTATTTTAATAGCTTGAGTGTTAGTTGTTAAAATCAAATTTAACAATAGTGTAGTTTAAGGCTCGCTCGCCATTTGTGCTCAAGCACACCACTAGTTTATTTGTATATATGTTTGGACGTACGTATGTCATTTTGTACTTTGACCCTCGCGTTTTTGTGTTAGTTTATGTGGTCGACCCCGTCCCAAATTGCACTAAACAGAATCCTCTGGTTTATCGATCAGTACTCGTATCATCCTAGAAATTGAATAGTTTACCGTTTTGAATTTCTTAAGGACTTCCATTTCTATTCGAGTTAGTGGCGGTGGTAAGTCAATGCGCTCTTTGTCATGGTTATAAGCCGTGCGCAACTGTATTTACTTGAAAATACATTGTCCACTAGACTACCGCTAAGGTAAGTCCGTGTAGGTGCATGTCCAGTTGTGTCAAAACATTGTGTGTTACAACCACTACTTAGCTAAAGAATATCACAAAGAAAACGTTTAAATAACGTGTATTGTTTTGTTGTTGTTGTTTTCCTTCAATTCAAGCAGTTGCAGAGAGTTGTTACTATGGCACTGAAATCCCTTTACCGTGTATGATTTAAAAAACTGAACCTTATCAGTAGCTTCAGTGTTAGAAGTCAAAAAATGGTACAGTCTTTAGGCTCGCTCGCCATTTGTGCTCAAGCACATCACTAGTACGCGAGCAGAAACAGTCGCGCAGTTTGTTGTACGTACAGAAGTATACTTTGCGAAGTTGTAGCAGAAGTATACTTTGCGAAGTTGTGGTGTTTTAGTTTAGCTTCTTTATAGCAACTCTCCATACGTCGTCTGAGCTCACGCGGCAAGGTGCACCAGGCTGCCTCTCCTCCAGTAGCCGTTCTCCGGACTCTGCGCACCTGAACTCAAGCGGATGGATCCGCCAGGCTCGACTTCTGCGGAGCGAAGGCTTCCCAAGTTGCGCAGATCTAATACCTTCACCTCTGGCTATCTCCAATAAACTGCTCTCTCTTCTGACTCTCTTGTTATTGTTGTATTGATGTTTGTTTACTCTTGATATAGGCGGGCTCTTTTTAGAACCAATACCAACTAATTGAAAAAAAATTGCTCGCGTACTCGTAGTACGAGATATGGGGGTGAGGCTATTTCTTAAGAATTGCGAGTGGAATTACAGTTCCAAATTTTGTATGAGTTTTTCTTGGACTCTAATACTGATACTACTGCTGAGGGGAAACGGGTGAATAATGAGAACGACACAAAAATTTTACACGCGGGTAAACAAAAAAAAAATGAACTGCACCAAGAATTTTTCAATATCTTATAAATAGAAAATATTGCGAATAAATCATAAAGTAATATTGAAATGGATAAGAACCCGTTGTCTTGCAGTAGAGAGTATCGGCTCGGCTAGTATAGTGCACCAAATTGCGGAGCTCCAACTTACCGCACCGCTCAAAAAAAGTGCTACAAAGTTTTATAACCAGGCCCCGATATTTCCTCCAGATTCGCTCTAAAATTAGTGAGCGGCTCCTTCCGCAGGTACTTTGTCCTTGTGTAGTAGTGGAGTAGTAATCGTGCATAGCAACCATCAACAAAAAATTGCGTAGGCGGTGTGCACCTGCATTTGCTGGATTTTACAAGATATACCTAACACAAATACCTTACTGAGTTTGGCATGTGGAATTCTTTCAAGATCTGTAAAGCAAGTCTTATAAGAAGAATTTTCCAAAATTTACTGGATCTTGCAAGATATACCTCACAAAGACCTTCCAATATTTTAGGTGATATCACATGCAAAAACCTGCCTGATCTTGAAAGATCTTAGTTTTAAGACCTTTCAAGATCTTTCAAGATCTTGAGTAATATGACATGCAAAAACCTGCCTGATCTTCAGAGATCTTAGTTTTAAGGCATTGCAAGATCTTCCAATATCTCGGGTGATATATCACTTGCAAAATCCTCCCTGATCTTGAGATATCCTTGTTAAAGATCTTTCAATATCTTGAGTGATATCACATGCAAAAACCTGCCTGATCTGTAAAGATCCTAGTTTTAGAACTTACAAGATCTTGCATTCTCTTACAAGCAAGATCTTGCAAGAAATAGGTTCCAAAAGTTTGCTGGATCTTACAAGGTTCATCTTGTAAGATCCAGCCAATTTTTTTTGTAAGATCTTGCAAGAATTTTTACTTGGGACTACTTTTTTCGGCTAGGTAATAAGATACTCCAAACCTTCGCTACAATCTAACTCTTACCTGAACTGGAGATTAAGTAGATAAAGCAAGCAGCAATAAATAGTTGATTCATACTTGGGGAGCTCTTCATGACAACAATGATGTATACTATAATTTGATTCATAAATGGTACTAATAAACAACACATGTACCAAATATCCTCTTGAGAGGATATTTACGAATGTTTATGCTACAATCGGCTACTTATAATCACGTGTTATTCCACCCTCCCGCCTGCACACCGGGCAAAAACTTGAATCTCCTGTAGTGACGTAGCCCTATGAAGTCTGTTATTTCTTCTACCTTGTTAGTGCTATAACAGTTATCCTTTGTGTGACCAAAATTCCACAATTCGGGCATGATGGCCTCATTCCAAAGCTTCTTGGCCTATCTAGTATGACTCTGTCTCGAGCTTCTTTGTATTTTTTTTTTTGCAATATTCCAGGAATTGTCCACCATGCAGAGCCTCGGTTTTCATGACACAACACATTTTCTCTTATCAGCCTTCAACTTTAACCGGTAATGCATAAGCATTCGGCCACTATGTTTACATCAGTTAAGCTTTGTTTAAAAGATTTTTCATTAAAAATCTTCAACAATGTTTGTAAAGTAATGGCCAACTGCCCCTGTTAGTATGCCTGAAAACGGAATGTTTCACTGGGACTTCATAAGAGTCCAAAATGTCAGTAAAATTCACCAGCAGCTGGGCAGGGAGATGGTCTATATTGGAGATCTTTGGAATATGATTAGATAGCACTGTTTATTGCAGTCAGCCTGTCTGTCTTGCAGTCCCTAGCTTGCTGGAATTCCCAGTCAATCCATCGAATCATCGTTCTGCTCTTCTATCATCTCTCATAATACTGTACGAGTTCAGTGTTTCTTCTACACAGCCTTCAACATGAGATCAAACATGTCTGCCTGTAATGGCTGTGTTGTTTGTGCCATTGCCACTGTTGGAGCCTCACTGAACATAGACGCAGTCTAAGTTGTTTATTCTATCATATCTCCCATTTAGTGCAGACCTGTCCAGTTCTCCACCTTCTCCATATGGACAACTACTAATATCACCTGTTATTGCCTTCTCGACCTTGTTATCATTCCTAACTCCTGTGCAGGCATGTGAGACTCTCCAATCTTTGATTCCCTTTGTTGTAAGGCATACTACTCTCTCAATCCAAGGCACACTTGTCGAGCTTTCTTTTCCCTGCTCCAGACATGGTCTATACAAATAAAAATATTGAAATCATAATTACAAGGTAACATGCTGCAAAAATGATACGCATTCATGAAACAACGTCTGTTCCGTCCAACAGTCACTTCGTCCGACTTCTCTAGTGCTGTTCTTTCAGGTTCCACTATCGGCGTCATGGGCGTAGGTTCTTTACACTGCTGGCACCAAGTTGTGGGGTCACTGCCACCAAAGAGGTTGAGCGCAGAGCAAACTAATGGAAGTTTGTGAGGTTGACTTAGAGACTAATCACCCAGAAGTCCCTCAGTTTGACAGTACTACTAGACAGGCCATAGAGAGGAAATCAAGCTTCGTCAAATAACCTCTGTCTCAATGATACTCTGTCTCAATGATACCTCTGTCTCAATAGCAAGAACTGAGCTCAGCCAGGGTTTTTAAATAACCGAGCTGGTGTGCATGTATATGTGTGTGTGTGTGTGAGACTACAACATTATGAATGAAAATGTTAATTATTTTTAGTTCTTTCAATCCTTTTCGATTCTAGTGTGTGCATTTTTCTTGAATTTTCCAGCCTGCAGTCATGTTCATGTAGTACTGAGCATGAAATATTCAAGCATGTCTCATAACAAAAAGTGAAATAATTTGCATGTTGTGCAGTGATACTAAATGCAGATTTCATTCAAATACATGTGCTGTGAAAGGTAACAGCTATTAAAAGGTACTCCCCACTTGCTGGCCTGGCCATTCTTTAGGTGGTGAAGTGTGCTTAGTTCAAGTGGTTGTGGTAAACCCAACAGATGCCGCAGATGTGAAACAGACTACATGTTAATATTACACTTGCTGGTCTCTTGAAACTGGAAATTTTTTACTAACATGTGTACATATATAAATATAATATTATATTGGTCTGGCTGACTTACTTCCCAACAAACATTATGTAAATTAATAATCATCCAATACAATATACCGATGAGCATGCTTGATTTTGTTAAAAAAAAATTGTGTTTCTCAATTTCATCAAGATATATAAATTTGCACTCAGCACATTGCTACCATAACAATGATTGTTAATGATATATTGATTAAATTGATGAGGTTGAGGTCACTGGTATAAAACGGATAGTATAGTTTGTGTAAACATGATCTAATAATTGATCATAACAGATACTGTAAGCTATAGCAAATAGACATAATACATGTTTCCCTTGGCCAACCTAACATAAACACTTGTCTAATCTGTAACAGAGCATTTATATAATACACACAAACACACACAAATGAAGACTCTCTCTCTCTCACACACACACACACACACAGATAATAATAATAATAATAATGTCCCCCATGCAGCTATTGTTGATTTGCTTTAAACAGCCAGAACTCATAGTTATTCATGTTGCAAATGAACAATTCAACTAATTAAAATTAGGGAATTATAAGGTATAAGTATGTGTGCTGAGTTCCAGTGTGTGTGTGTGTGTGTGTGCTGAGTTCCAGTGTGTGTGTGTGTGCATGTGCGTGTGCATGTGCGTGTGTGTGTGTGTGTGTGTGTGTGTGTGTGTGTGTGTGTGTGTGTGTGTGTGGTGGCTGTGTAATGTAGTATCTTGCAAGATCTTACACAAAATATTGGCTGGATCTTACAAGATGAACCTTGTAAGATCCAGCAAACTTTTGGAACCTTTTTCTTGCAAGATTTTGCTTATAAGAGAATGCAAGATCTTGTAAGTTCTAAAAACTAGGATCTTTCAAGATCAGGCAGGTTTTGCATGTGATATCACCCAAGATATTGGAAGATCTTTGTGAGGTATATCGTGTTAGATCCAGCAAATTTTGGAAAATTCTTCGTATATGATCTTGCTTTACAAAAAGTACAAGATCTTGAAAGAACTCAAATGCAGGAAGATGTCAAACACAGTAAGGTATTTGTACATGGTATCATCGCCTGCATTAGCTGGATCTTACAAGATTAACCTTCTAGATATATTTAAAGATCTTGGATCCAAGATCTTTAAAAGATTTGAAATATATTATCTTCAAAGATCATGCATTGTATTTTCATCACCTAAAGCATTCGAAAATTTCAAGTTTATGTTGGAAATAATTTCAAAACTTTTCAAGGAATATTATAAGTTAATGATTATTCTTATTTTAGGCTCCAGGGCCTGAGGTCTTGAGTTCAAGACCCACTCTGGCAATTTTCTATATCTTATTTTCCATCTGCCTCCCAGTCTACCCAGCTGTGATTGGGTACCTGGCATTTGCTGGGGTACAAATTTAAGGCATTATGAAACAGCAATGGTCCAGGTGGGATTTCTGGTAGAGTAAATTTTATTAATTCTTAACATTTACTTGTGTCACATTTTAAGGACTATTATATTTACACGAAGTGATATCAAACTATTATTTCAGACCATCCAATTGCATGTTTCAGGAAGGTAGACTAGCTAAAATGATGACCACTACCAAGTTAGTGCTTTATGACTTGATCAGTGTAAGAAAAGGTCAGAAGTTACTTAATAAAACCAAGAGCCACCTGCAAGTGGTTTTTTTATACAAAAGATTGTGGAACTGTGTTTGCTGAGGCATGCAGTTAAGCTCTTCCACGAACATGGCACAAGCACAAATGAAACACTAAATGATGCAAACTTGACAAACTATCAATCAAATATCCAATGAATAAATAGAATATTATATATATTTATATATATACATGTACATATGTATTATATAATATAGGCATCCTAGCTTGGATATGTAGTGTTGTGTCCTGGCCAGACACTGTTACTTATGGTGTCAGCTCACTGACAGTAGCTTGTGTTCTGTGCAGTTTACTGCATCAGATAAGAAGCCAGTGGTCCTCTGGTGGTGGCATGAGGTTATGACTGGTGATAACTGTAATTCTCTAGTGTATCTGAGTCCTACCATTTTGGTAAGATATATCAAGGCCATCTCATTTCAAGGCTTCTGGTTGACACTGATTTTTTATGTGGAACTCATGTGGTATGTATTGCTATAGGCCTTACCCACAAAGTCTATAATGGAGATAAAAAAAGAACAACGAACAACGAACAACAAAAACAACTGATAACAACCAACAAATTATGCATTGTTAGTCAATTGTAGTACTGCGCAATTAATGGATGTTAATCTTGACTATTGGATCACAGGATCCAATTGTAGTGCATTAAGTACATGAAGATTACACATGAATTATTATAGCCATTCCAAGATTTTTGCAAAGAAAAGAAGACTGCACTGTGGGTTGTTTTTTTTAATTAAGTAGATTGAGAATCTAGTTGTTTTAATCTAGTCAATATAAATAATTAATTGATTATTATTGGCTGATCTCATGCTAGCTAAGTAACTAACTTAGCTACTGAAGTGAAAACTACTCCTGGCCCTTGGTTATAGTGATGATGTAAATACTCTTGGCAATCTATTATGGCATCAGAGTGTTTGAGTGTTCGTGCATTGTGGCCTTGTGTGTATTTTTTTTTCCATTGCCAAAAGGGTGTTGAATTTAGAGCATGGTTGGTTAATTAATTATTTATTATGCTATAAATGCTATTACAGCAAAATGCAATTATTATGACTGTATAAATTATGGAAGACATAAATAACAGTCAAATAATTTTTTGCTAACGTGAAGTGATCATCCTTGAGTGTGTTTGTAGGAAGAAATAGTGAAACTCTGCAAGTTTCATGTAGTAAACTGGAAATAGTTCCGTGTTTAAAATGTATTCATTTACTCTACTGAGCTATACTTCCTGATGCACAAACTAAAATTCTATTCTCAGAACAAGGTTCCTGCTCAATTTAGCATGTGTTATAACAAACTGTAAGAAGCAGTTTCTGACGTACACTATCTTATGTAAGTACACACAAAAGAAAACATACACATGCACACACAAACAAATATGTCCCCATGCATGCATGCAGCTTGGCTTCCTGGCAACTGTGCTGTGAACATACAATGATTACATGCGTATTTTTATGTTTTGTTTAATAAATAGCCACTATACATGACAATGAAGGTAGAATGTATTATGAAGAATTCAACCGTGTGTGCGTGTATGCATCATTACTCTACTACTGTAGTACGGAATAATTTATGTTTTGTTTAATAAATAGCCACTATACATGACAATGAAGGTAGAATGTATTATGAAGAATTCAACCGTGTGTGCGTGTATGCATCATTACTCTACTACTGTAGTACGGAATAATTTAATGGGTTGCCGCGATTACATAAAGTAGCCATACCAATATGAAAATGATGATGATGATGATTTATTAACTCTATGGTGTACATAAATATTCTATGGTACATGTTGGTTCCATAATCCTAGCAATAATACAATATAGGGTGCATATGCAACCTAGAATTGCCATCGTATACTTAATAACTTATAGGATGAGTTACATCTAGCTGAGCTTAACAGTGGAATTAAAGGATATACTAACTAAAAATAACTGAGAGTTCTTCCAGAATTGTGAATTCCATATTTTATATATAATGTATATCTGAAGGATGTGGTAAACTCGTTTGATCATAGGTGTAGCTTTTAATGCTTAGATAGAAAACAACAACAACATCAAACCAATCGTTAACATGGGACTATATAGTTGTTGACTCCTGTATTGTGTTATGGAAGCTTGACATCATGGAATTGCAGAAAACCTGTAAAATATCAAAGTCAAGCTAGGTTTGGAGTGAAAATGTGGTTATTTCCACAAAAATTTAATTAACATTGTGCTATGTAGGCTAATTAACACTTGTACAATGTAAGTATAAAATAGTGGGAAATCATAACTATACAAGAGCATGGGTGAGATTCTAGGACACTGTCATTTACAAAATGAAACTCCCCTTATTGGACTCCCCAGTTCCAGGCACTCCCCTCTGGGCACCCCTATACTGCATTATAGATGTGGTAAGGATTGACCAGCTGGTCCTGGTCCTTCAAGTATATACAGTGTATGTATGTACTGCTGAGAGTTGTAGAATCAACTTGCAGCTGCTGGTTTGAGTATTAATTTACAGCAGCTGGATTACTTCCCAGCTGGGCTCCCACCCTGTTCACCCCAATCAAAAATGTCTAAGCAGCCTACTAACTATGTGTCTACTAAGCAGCCTACTAACTATGTGTCTACTGAGCAGCCTACTAACTATGTGTCTACTGAGCAGCCTACTAACTATGTGTCTACTGAGCAGCCTACTAACTATGTGTCTACTAAGCAGCCTACTAACTATGTGTCTACTGAGCAGCCTACTAACTATGTGTCTACTGAGCAGCCTACTAATTATGTCAACTAAGTAGCATACTAAGCAAAGTTTCCATCTAAACAGAAAATTATTTATTTATATTTATACACTGCAAGAGACATTTGATGCTCTGAATGTAACACTTCAGTAGCTGGAAAGTCAGGGTAGTGACCTTAATCATCTTTTATTGGAAAAAAAACTGGCAGAGATCTGCTGCTAGGATGAGGCAAGAAACTCTAAAACAAACTAAGCTAACCAAATATTTTTCAAAAAAATACTTAAACACAAGTAGCTATTCTTCATAGTATGTATAAAAATAAGTTACTACAATTCGTATATATTAAAATACACATGCAAATATAATTGTTCTCAGATATGGATATTTCTGAATTACGGGCAATGCCCGGTCCCTAGCTGCCCGTAATTTGGAACCTTTTTCTTGCAAGATTTTGCTTATAAGAGAATGCAAGATCTTGTAAGTTCTAAAAACTAGGATCTTTCAAGATCAGGCAGGTTTTGCATGTGATATCACCCAAGATATTGGAAGATCTTTGTGAGGTATATCGTGTTAGATCCAGCAAATTTTGAAAAATTCTTCTTATATGATCTTACTTTACAAAAAGTACAAGATCTTGAAAGAACTCAAATGCAGGAAGATGTCAAACACAGTAAGGTTTTTGTACATGGTATCATCCAAGATCTTTAAATATATCTATAAGGTTAATCTTGTAAGAGCTAATGCAGGATTTTAAAAGATTTGGAATATAATATCTTCAAGATCATGCATTGTATTTTCATCACCTAAAGCATTCGAAAATTTCAAGTTTATGCTGGAAATAATTTCAAAAACTTTTCAAGGAACATTAAAAGTTAATGATTATTCTTATTTCAGCCTCCAGGGCCTAAGGTCTTGAGTTCCACTCTGGCAATTTTCTATCTTATTTTCCATCTGCCTAGCCCACCAGCCCTACCAGTCCACCCAGCTGTGATTGGGTACCTGGCATTTGCTGGGGTACAAATTCAAAGCCTTTTCTCGTGTGGTGCCACACCACTTGCTGTGAGGAAAGGCCTCTAGCCCGGCTCCAGGAGCTTTGCTTGTACCAGCTCACAGTGCCTGCTTGGTGCACAGGCACCCTGGCGGCAACAAGAAAATTCACATTTGCATTTGCAAGTGAGTGAGTGTGTGTGTGTATGTGTGTGTGTGTGTGTGTGTGTGTGTGTGTGTGTGTGTGTGTGTGTGTGTGTGAGTGAGTGCGTGGAAGTGTGTGTATGTGTGTATGCATGTGTGTTTATGGTTAAAATCTTAAATTTATCAATAATTGATACAGGAGCCCAATGAATAGTAAATTTAATATGTACTGCTCACGTGTGAATACCATAGTAGTATAGTTTATTATTGTGCAATAAATACTTAACCTGGGGGTATGTAATAACCCAACGTGATAACTCGGAACGCAGGCGACATGGGCCTTATAAAGCACATCCTATTTACTTATGCATTTCCTATATATGTCAACAGGTATTATATGCCCTGTTCAGTGCAGAATAAACTGTATTACAAAAGTATTAGAGTAAATTTTAATAATTCTTAACATTTACTTATGTCACAATATTTTAAGGACTATTATATTTACACGAAGTGATATCAAACTATTATTTCAGACCATCCGCCAATTGCATGTTTCAGGAAGGTAGACTAGCTAAAATGATGACCACTACCAAGTTAGTGCTTTATGACTTGATCAGTGTAAGAAAAGGTCAGAAGTTACTTAACACAGGGTGGTTAAAACCACACAAAGAGCCACCTGCAAGTGGTTTTTTTTAAACAAAAGATTGTGGAACCTATGTTTGCTGAGGCATGCAGTTAAGCTCTTCAATAGATGGTCAGCCATCAAACCACTGAAGTTTTACCACATTTTCACTTGGATGGGGAGGAAGGAATGGCACATAGGAAGGCCTATCTATCCCAGGTTAAAGCAAAAATTTGACAAATAATTCTCAATTATATAAAATAGATTATAATACAGCGAAGATGCAGTCAATATGATTGGGGAAAAAAAGGTTTCATAAATTGCCCACACACAAGACTGTGGAGGCCCAGGATCAATTTCTTCTGGTGAGGGGGAGGAGGTGGGAATGATGCAATTATGTACAAAAGGCTACAATTGCAGAAACTGTTAAACATATAGTAATTGCGTTTAGTAGCTTATTACGCACCACAAGTTAATCAAGGTGTTTGATTCTTGAAAGTTCATAGTCAATGGGAACTGAAGGAGAGTCAAATAGATAATATATATATATATATATATTTTTTTTTTCTGAATTTGATATTGATATACAACTCTGTGTAGGCTAACAATTAAAATCATGTGGTGATAATGGCATCATTGGAGTATATGTTGCAGAAAATATGATAGCTGTCTAACTGCACTGCACTTGTTGTGGGTCTTTTTCAAGAATGTTCATATTCTTTCTAAACTATTGCCATCCTTTTTACTTCTTACTGTTTTTATAATATCTTTAAAAAAAATTTTTTTTCCTAATAATTACCTGAATAATGTTGATACTGAAAACCTTTAGAAAACCTCACAGGGGAAACTGTCATTATTTGGGCAGAGTCTAACAAGCTCCCAAAATTACAAATGAAATAGGTAAACAAACATATACTAATAAACGTCGGGTTAAGTTTTATAATCAATAATATTGGCTGTTAGAAAGAGAAAAAATTTGCTATACACCAATAGTCCATAATTTAAACACGTAGTAGCTATACTGAGGAGTGTATATTAGATCTTTACCAGTGGGCATGTTTGATTTGTTTTTGTTTATCTCTCAGCTTCCACGAACATGGCACAAGCACAAGTAAATTATGCAAACTTGGCAAACTAGATTGTTATAATGGTGGTACATAAGCTAGCAAAGATGTACTTGGAATTTTTCCTCGCAATTAAATTTTTATCAACTCCAATTTCTGCATAAAAATTGCATAAGTGTAGCTACATATTACAAATAATTACCACATGTAATACATGTGAATTTATAATTGTGAGTATATAATTATATATATAAGTTAGACAGAGGCACCGAGGAAACTACCGGATTTAGGAATCCCGAAGGCCCTGAGCTGTAGCATCCCGAGCGAAGCGAGGGTGCTACTAGGGGCCTGAGGGTTTCCTTAATCCGGTAGTTTCCTTGGTGCCTCTGTCTAACTGATTTAGTCACTAAAAAAAAAAGCTAGCAAAAGAGCCTCCAACAAAGCGACAAAAGAGAACATTTGCTCCCAAGAAAAACGAGGATGAGGTTATGAAGGCCAATTAGTGCTATACCTTCTAAGACCATGGCTGACACGAAATACTGTGTCAATGTGTGGCAACAATGGTGTGCACACATTTCTACCGAGTACGGAGAAGAAGTTACACCCCTGAAAGAAATATCTACCCAAGAATTGTCCACCAAATTGTGCCTTTTCGTCTTCGAAGTAAGAAAACAATTAAACGGAGAGGAATTTCCTCCAAATTCACTTCTTTATCTTGTGGCTGGCATACAACGATACATCAGGATTGAAGGGAGACCGTTCATTGACTTTTTTAAGGACAGTCGTCTGTTTATCTCAAATAAATAGGAATATCATCATTAGCTGTTGTAACTTATTTAATCAGTTTTAGCTACTCATCACTTTATTTTAATATCAGTATTAAAAAAATAAAAATATTTCTTTGTTTTATCCCTAAAATTTTGAATACAAATGTGTCAGAAATGCCAAGTAGCTATTCCAAACAATAGAGAATGTGGAGTGAGCTAGGGTACTAAATGTCACAAGCTAGGGTTCTAAATGCCACAGGGGAGGATAATAAATGCCAACAGGAAGGACCCTGCCAATGATTTCGGCGAGTTCAAGTGTCTGTGAAAAATCGAGAACCTACAGCGTAATTGAAAATTTTTGGAGCTAGTGACTAAATAATAATATATATATATGTTCCACCCTAGATATCTTCACATTGATATTTTTAGGTACTGACAGTGAAATAACTCACAGATATTTCACCTGTACTGAGCAAGCCCATTACCCCTGTAGTTATAGCAACCAGCCAAACTTTTCAATTTTTTACAGTTAGTTACCTTCCTCAGGTGTACCCCGCTCCACAGGGTTAGAGCAGCTGGGTGTGTGTGTGTGTGTGTGTAGGCAGCCTAGCTTTGACATGTACAGGTGGTGTGTCCAGTCAAGTGGTGTCAGCTCACAAACAGTATGTAGCTTGTGTTGTGGCAGTTTATATTACTGCATCAGATAAGAAGCCAGCTGTCCTCTGGGACTGGGGATAACTGTAATTCTCTAGTGTATATCTGAGTCATAAAGTACCATTATTGGTCAAAGCAATCTCACTTCAAAAGCTTCTGGTTGACACTGGTATTTGACTTGGAACTTATAGTAGTTAATCTTAACTACTGGATCTCAGGATCCAATTGTAGTGCATTAATTACATGGAGATTACACATGAATTATTATAGTCGGGGTCAAAGATTTTTGCAAAGAAAAAATAGACAATACATACACTGTGGGATTATTTGAAATTAAGTAGACAGAGAATCTACTGTAGCTGATTTTGTCTAGTCAAAATTTAAAAAAAATTAATTGGCGTATTTTGCTGGTCATAAGCTAGTTAAGTAACTAACTTAGCTACAAAGCCAGCATTGATTACATCACAATGTATAATACAGTGGGTTTATATTATTATTAGATGTTAAATGTTCCTACAAACTGACTGATTTCTGATATAATCCACAATAACAGACACCTTGTAGCAATATCATTAAAAAAAATGGAATGTTATGAATTTCGCAGTGGAATGCGAAAGAATAGTTAAATCTGTAGTATGAAAACTTAAAACTTCTATGTTTGGTATACTATTAATAAACTAAGTACAAAAATAACCAAGTATAAAAATACCAAATTCAGTGATAACTTTTAAAGGAAAGGAATCAATAGTGTGTCGTGTAATACTACAATGAAAATACTATGGTCTAGACGAGGGAAAATACTGCAAAAAAAACACACACACAATAATATATATATAATAATCTCACGGGAATATAACAAACCAAGCTTACACACCAAACCAACTATCGTATTGCTGACATTTTGAAAGAACTGATGTGTTGTTATTTGTTGTTGTTGTTGTTGTTGTTTTTCAAGATTTTGACATCCCGCACGTACATGAGCTGTGCGCAAGAGAAGCACAACATATGCATGCAACACTTGCACAGATATATTCCAGAAATTTCAACACATTACAACTATCTCATTAAATTATATACTGACACGTACATAATTATAAATTTATTAAATACACACTGTAATGTTTTTATAAAAGCAACTCCTTACCATAGCAAGCTTACATGTATCATACACACTTACAAGTTGGGATTAATTGAATTAGAAGTACCTGCTGGAAACAAATTTAATTGTCGAAATTATCACTAATAAATGCTATAAATGGCTATTACAGCTAAATGCAATAGTATGACTGTATCATTTATGGAAGCTGTAAATAACAGTCGAATGATATGTTTTTGCTAATGTGCTAACTTGAAGTGGTCAACCTCGAGTGTGCTTGTAGGAGAAACTCTATAAGTTTTATGCATTATAAACTGAAAATAGTTCCGTGTTTAAAATGTATTCATTTACTCTGCTGAGCTATACTTCCTGATGCACAAACTAAAATTCTATTCTCATAACAAGGTTCCTGCTCAATTTAGCATGTGTTATACAAACTGTAAGAAGCAGCTACTGATATGGTTGTCAAAAATGCCTTTGCTCTTTCTGCGACCACGGGCTTTCTCAAACTTCCTGCCCTTGCTGCGCACATATGGCCTAAGGAGAAAAGATACAAATCCATACATTCAATGCATCTGAATATTGACGTGTAAAGTGTGATTATACAAGTTTGTGTGTCCCCCCTGCCACAAAGGAAATAAAAAGATGAACACACGTGTTCAGAATTCAATTTAAGAAATAAAATAATATTAAGATGTTTTTGTAACTCCTGAATAATTAGAAATTGCCATAACAAAGATAATTTGTTGTTGGGGGAAATAGGTACTGGACATTCAAAGTATTTTCAGTCAATCTTTGATGTTTTGACTGTCACGTTTGGGACAAAATGAAATATTTATCAGGTACTCCAGTTACAAGGAGGAATCAAAGTTCTAGGACACTGCCATTTAAAAAATGGAATATATTGTGAAATTCTAAGATTCTCTGACACTTCTCCATGCCCACCAGCACATTCAACACTCAATAGTGAACTTATTACCTCTCTTCTTGTTGGGCTGGCCTTTTTATATTTGCATTGCTATAATTATCGCTTATTAAAGAGACTCACAAACATTGGTTATAGTCAATTGCTTGCCTTGTATTTCTTTATAAGATTGTTGATATCTTCACACTCCAATAAGAATCACATCAATTCATTATAAACGAGGAATTAGATTGTGGTGAAAACCACACCTTCAGAACAAACTTGCACATAAAAACTCAAACACGAAACCTACCATTCATTCAGTTCCACACATTTCCATCCAATTCACTAATTGTAATTTGAACACTGTAACTATAAATCTTTTATGTTATTTTCCTTCACTCCAAAGTCCCTCTATACACCACCTTATGTTCTGAATTATATTCACACCACATTCAGACAGTTTTCTATATATCTGGCTGATGTCTGCACTTCTGTCAGGTTATAGTATTGAAACACTAAGTGCTGTGTCCAACAACCCCTCTAAGGCCTAATAACCTGAGTCTATAGGACTAAATCAGCCAGCCAGAACTCTGGTGGCAGCATCCTTCTACAGCATGCTCTATAATGGTCATCCCCAGTTAAACCTACCACATAGCTAGATATTTAATTTGATAATTCTAAAATGTGGTATATGTAGCAGTAGCACAAGTTACTTGCTCATATCCTCTACCATTGATTACATAGTTACAAGTTTCACTCTCCTGTTGTTGTTTTTCTCTAAACTATCTGAGCTTTTCTTACCCACCTTTGGGTTAACATATTGTCAGTTACTTCACACCTACCTGTGTACACCGTTATAATTGTTCATGGCTCTTGCTGAACCAGTCAGTCATTTAATCCTCCTATAACCTCAACAATCGAATTTCTCTTGATGTCTGACATGAACAAACATGTCATGGTTAGCCAAGGCCAGTTTGTTCATGGGGGAAACCCACACCTCAGGATTATACGGTAGATACAACACTGCTTGATTATAATATCAAAAGTTAAGAAGTATTCCATGCCACAAGATAGGCATCACACCATGAGATAAACAAACTCAGCTACCAGCCCAGAAATCAATAGTTTTCAGTGGTTCAGTTTATTCATCAGCAATTACTGATCGTCAAACTACTCTAATTATTATTATAGCAATTTGGTTGCCTCCACAACACCTTTAGTCATCAAAGTCTTAATATAACTTTGTCTTGTCAGCTTCTATAGGCTTTTATGTAGTAGTTAGTTTGTAAGCTTTACAGTGACAGATCATATTGTGGTCAGCTCCCTTATGCCAAAAGTCAGGCGCCTGTAACTGGCCTGTTACAAACAATTACAAGCCTATGTCCACCCAAGTGCATGAAATACAAGTTGTACCACTGTAACACCTGTATGTTCTCCCAATGGTTGTATCAGTGTTATAGTGGTGCAACTAGTGTATTTCATGCACGTTGGGTGTAGATAACTTGCATGTATTAGCGCCATATAACACACCTGTTAGTAGGCATGTTTGAATGCATGTTTTTCCTTTATTAAAATGATGAAGTTCACCCATGGATAATTATGTAGAGCACAGAAATATCATTTTCAATGAACCACCAAAGGTGCGAATCTAATATCACAGTATGGGAAAATATTGCCTTAAACCATGCATCCCGTTTACTTTATAATGCATTTCCAGTGTGGACAGGTATTAGGCCCTGTTCAGTACATAATAAGGTGTTGTTTTTCCCATTAAGTACTATAATTAAAGCTGAGTTTATGACAGCTCTCCCAACCATCTTTGCTATAAAACAAAAAAAAGTTACACAATCTTATGTGACAGTTAACTACTGTCTAGGTGGCTGCTATTTTAATAGTCTGTATCTCAAAATTAGACGTTTTCTCTTTCTTCTACTGTTACATCTTCTCTATCACTGGAAGACATTTAGTGCATGTGCTATCATCAAGTTACAAAAGATCGCATGATATTTGACAGGTGTGAAATTGCATCCTTGTTGAAGGTGTGAAAATTACCAAATCATGCATAGAGGAATCCTGCACAGTTTTCAAGTTTCACAAGCAGCAAAACATGATTATGGGGAAAAACAACAACAACAATAGGTCATAACAACACACACACTGGATCGTGTATAATTCTTAACAAGATCCATAGGTAACAAAACAAGTGTAGAGAATCGAAAATTACTCACAGAAAATACATAAGAAGTTTTGCACAACTTTTCACAATTGTGACAGAAAACAAACATACAAATCATTGGAAGAAAACACAAGATAAGTTATAAAAGATGCACTAAAAGATATTCATAATTCTTAAGATCCACAAGTAACAAAACATCATAGATCATGATTATGATTTTATAACTTTCAACTGCTAAAATCAAAAAAATTTTTTTTGGTTTTCTTTTTATTCCCCCACAGGTATCTCCTACCCTTTAGCTACACTAACACCAAATTTAAGTGGCTGAAACCGTTGTTAAAGGTCCGAGCGCCCCGTTTAAACACAGTCACCTTTTACTCTCTATTTTGACCTTCCGTGCATGCAAGGAAATCCAACCTGCGAGTAATTGAAAAGCGTGGGCGAATTCAGTTTGTTGCTTAGCAACAAATTATCCCTACACCTCGGATAATCGCGGGTAAATTCTTATAATTTTTTGTTATAGCAACTATAACTTACTGCCGTTCAGCTGATCGCCACCATTTTTCAAGCATATGTAACAGTCTTACGTAACCGTGTTTTCTCGAAATAACTGTGCTCAAGTTGAGGAGCCAGATCATCCATTGGGCATGCTGTAAGAATACCAGCAGCAGTAGACCTGGTGACCTCAGAAGCACATCTAAATTGATTTGCATTTTGACTGTAACTCAGTTTATATATTATTTTGTATTGCATTGCTCAAGTTGGTCAGATTGTCGCTCGTATATTTAGTGAACCAAGCAGCCCTGCCTATAAACTTGGTATCAAAATACTCCATAAGAAGTGCTCTACACAGTGGTATGAATAACTCATTTTTCAATTTTCAACGCAATTGGTCCCTTTTCCCAAGTACTGTCACATATTGGCTTGAATATTAATTACGCTCACTACGATTATGGTTATTAGCTTATCGTCAATGATGATTGCTAGGTGGCCTGTGTCACTTTACAAAAATCTTGCTTGACAACATAATGCTAAACTACAAGCTGTTTCTTTTTATTAATAATTATGTTCAGGCACATTGTCCATATTATATCTCTATTCTTGTTAGGCTATCATAATTCTCACATGTGAAATATTTAAGATTTCAAAGAAAAGGAAGCATAAGTAATTTGACACTAGCTCAAACCAGTGATTATATCTGATTTTGCTGCATGCACACATATACTTGAATATACACTATGTTGCACACATGCTACATGCATTCACTCTGACATCTGTGCTTGTGACCAGCAGATGTATTTTATTTGCAGCTGCATTTTGGCAAGCTGATCTACTTGCAGCTGCAATTAATTACTATGGAGGATATAGTAACAATATTATAATAACAACACAAATAAATACATTATAATCCAATAACAAGAAGAAGAGAAAAAAAAGAGAGACAATCTGCCACATCAGTTCATTACATTCAAAGAAAAGTACAGAACAATCAAGAGATGTCAAGGAAAAGGAAGATTGTATGATGAAAACTGCAAAGAAACTGAACATTGCATGATGGACTACAATATTAGATCTGCCTTACAACTTATCTAGGTGTGCCAATCCTGATTTACCCCTGTTGAGAACCCCCTCATCAAGTCACCTCCATTCCAATATTTGAAGCCAGCCAGGAGACACAAAGGGATCAGGGGGATCCCCTTTTTGCTATTTATGTGCATCAGCAATAGTCTCTGTAATCTTTTTTTTTTTGTGGCAAATGATATGAGACAAAAGCATTAGGAGGCTTCCCTCAAACAGATGTTCATATCATATCAGCTGCAACATTTGAGGATCTGCTTTGAGGCACTTTTATATTTACTTAATTAGCCACACGTTGTGCATTTATGTTCAAGCACTTATAAAATTTATACAATTTACTTATTTGTGGAAGTTCTACACTAATAATTGCTTGGTTGATGTGCAATTTTTACAAGACAGATTTGTACTTTCCAGTATAAATTCAATTTTATTTGGTCTTCAAAGTGCAAGCTAGCTTATCCATATATGAGTATACTTCAAGTCTGCTACTAGATAGTGTATTTATAACAGTTTGAATCACATTAAAAAAATTGCCATGATTGCATATTAACCAATTCAAACTCTAAATGTAGTCATTAGTATGTCATAATAAACAGTTTTCTTAGTTGGTGTCAACGATGAAAACTTAAAAGTTGTGCAAGACATGCATACAGTATTTTTTTACTTGTGTCGCAATATTTTTATTACAGCTAATTTCATATAGTGCTTGCTTAAAAACATTAATTGTGAATCAATTATCAATGTGTGGTATATGCAATCTTTGGCATATATTATGTTATATTATCCTCTGCAGAATTGAATAAGAAAGAATAGTGGCCATCAGATCTTTTGCACCCATTACCGTTTCCTATAGTTCGTAGAGAGGTCTAGGTGTATCAGACCTGTTAAACACAATATATTTTTTTAGAAAAGTTGAGGAATTATGACAACAGCTGAAAACAGAAAGTAAAAAAAATGCATCAAGAATAGTTTATTCATGAATTATGTAATTAATAAAGACATTTTGCTAAATTGCTAGCAAGTTGAATTTGGAAAGACTCGGTGAAATTTGGTGGGACAATAACTATTACACTCTGTGATTTATGGCACTGTTATAATAACTGTACACTGTAAAAATTATAGCGTGAAAACCCACCAAATTCACACCAAACTGGTGGTGTGAATGCCCACCACCTATGCATAGTGTGTCCTTCACACTTTCTTCCTAGTGTGAATGCACACTTAGTGTGAAATTCACACTCAATGGAATAGCATGGACCCTTTACCGAACATTAATTATATTCATATGCAGGCAAAACCCAATGCTATTATCACTGTAATCTACCTTATAAATGTTTTGTACACTTGTGTGCTAGGTAAGAGAGTTGACTCTAAGATTTTAGTCGTCTGATTAATGAGATCTGGGATTACACCAATCTCTTTTTGGAAAGAAAAATGTTGATATGTGTTACTAGAATCAATGTAACTTAGAATAATTCAGCATTAATGTAAGTATGAGTTCATAGTGATTGTGGTGAAAATTCACACTAAATTTGGTGTGCACTTCACACCCAAACGATGAGGTGTGTGCATCACACCATATTTTGGTGTGTACAAGTGATTCACGCTTAATTTGGTGTGAACTACACACCTTTTGGTTTACAGTGTACAATCTTTACTTCTTTATAACTGGTCATGTCACCAGGCTTTTACCTGAATATGGACTCATTAAATTGTGTCAATTTCTATACATCATATCCCTTCAGTTAAATTTTTCCTGTACGCATCACGTGATTTCTATTCTTCATGTGATGTCACATCTGTTATTCTGTTCAATGTTAGTTTTATTTTCAATTGTTCAGGACTGAGTGTATGTGGTAACTCATTTTGAGCTAATATTAATGGCCATGCCAATTCAAACCAACTCTGGTAAGCATGCAAGTCAAATGACTGTGTTGCTCTGAGTCTCAATCAATATAGTCACATGAGACTGAACTAACTACAATTGACGAGCAAAGTCTTTATTCAGTATTTGGCATGGCCATTAATATTAGCTCAAAATGAGTTACCACATACACTCAGTCCTGAACAATTGAAAATAAAACTAACATTGATGAAGCAGCTTCTGATTCACTCCAGAATCGTGAAGGGCTATGGAAAAAAGCAATAAAATTTTACATGTGTATAATCTTATTAAAACCAGCATCACTCAACTCTACAATCACTCATGTGCTTTTATCTGACAAAACTAGTTTACAATTTCAACTCAGGCCATGAAAGAAATCAACAATTATATTAAATTGTCAATTTCGTAACATAGAAGTTTCACACTTATCATCTATCAAATCTCAAGGGGAGATAAAAACTAAAATTTTTGACTATTATTAGTATCATTTTATTTACTGTTCAATGTTTGTTGTTATTTTAGTTCAGCTTATGTGATTACAATTATTGCAATGATAATCATCATGCTGCTTGTTAGCAAGAACACGATCATTATGTCACATGTGGTGATAACATGTAACATGTTCTAATGTGTAAATTCAGTGTTACTCTATGTTCTAACATTATATTGCATGCATTACTTCACATAGCTGATTATCATAACTTGGCAGCTCTAATATCAGCAAACTACTTTAGTTAGCAAGAAATATCTAAAAAGAATTAGGCCATTCTTGCAACTACTGGGCAGATAACATTATACTACTCACAACTTACTTTGTGGTTTCCTTTTTAAGGTATCAGTAAAACCTCCCAATGACTGAGAACCATTTTGCGTTAGAAATAATTTTCTTTTTGAAGAGTCAAGTGAAAAATTCACTAAAAAGAGGTAATTTGCTCGTTACAGAGTACATTATAGGAGGTTCCCCTGCATATCCAATCACCCAAAGATAGCTGCTCATTCCCTTCAATAAAGTTAAATATAGATGTAGTTATTTTTATTACATTCAACTTTGATTAATCATTATATTGTATTCAGATTAGTAAACTTTAAATTACTATTTAGCTACACATTTCAAAAGGAGTGGACCTGCTTGACAAAAATAAAGCTTTAGCCATAAAGTTGTTTTTTTTTACAATACACACACAAACACACACACACACTCTACAACACTTGATTGCATTCAAAAGAAGCCAGGCAATTACACACTGGTTTGTGGTTCTTAACCAGGAGCTTATCAGATGCAACAACTGCGCTGTCATCCAAGCTAATTTACTTGGTAAAAGTAATAATTACATGAACTGCAAAAAAATTAGGACTGTTCATCTGTCAAACTATTGATTTGGTCTAGAAGAAATTTGACTTTGATGATATTCAAATCAATTTTCTTTCTATTCTGCTATGTTATTTTATTTTTTATTTTAATGGCTCACATCAGGGAAGGACACTGCTCCCTTGTTGGACACGGCTCTCTGGCTGGATACGGTTCCCTGGTTAAACACAGCTCCCTGGCTAAACACAGCTCCCTGGCTAAATACGGCTCCCTGGCTCACATCAGGGAAAGGACACGCCCCCTGGCACTCTGAAGGAGAGGTTGCTGCTAAGCTTACTGTAGTGATGTCACTCACTTCCACTTTGATTCATATTCTATTGTAAATTTCATTGTTATACTAGAAACCTCATCAGCTGTTACAGGGGAGAGTACCTGGGCAATTCCCAGACCAGTCAAGGGTATTAGATAGCTTCTCTAACTCAATTATTACAGTCCCCACTGCTCTCAGTGGTAATAGCTAATTTGTGGTAAATTGGCCTGTAAAGTTAAAATGGGCTTGCAGCGGTGACCACATGTTTCAGGTGGTATTATAAACACCTTTCTAACAGGAACACCCCTTTTTCCAAAATGGGTGGATATTTTTTTACTCTACCAATTTATCACTTATTAGAGCCTGCTAGAGAGAGAGAATATCCAATGAGTATAAAAAGGCTGAGAAAGGATTTAATGAATACAATAATAATAATAATAATAACAACACCATCATCACCACCACCAACAACAACAGTAAGAATAAAAGAAGTGTGTCTGGTTGAAGATTCTATGATGTTATGCAATAGCTTCAGTATGTGAAAATGTTGAGCCTGAAAGCATACGATTTATAGCAATAGCAGACAATTCATAAATAAGTCATGGATCCATCACATTTAAACTAGAAATGTGCTCCAATAGCACAAATGGCGAGTGAGCTTCGGCTCTTGAGCATAGAAGCAAGCATTAAAAAATAACACAAAATTTGAGACTGAACAAAAATAAAGGAAAGAGTAGCATAACAAAAGGTGTACACAAAGGAAGAGTAGAAGCACAAATATCTGAGCTAATTCAAAAGAGCGGCAAAATAGACGATCAGATTGTCCAGTTTTTGGAACATGTTCTTCAATGTCATTGTTGTTCGCTTTATATCTTATGCTAATTCAACGTGAACATAGCATGTTGTGTAGACTTAGTATAGATTCAGTTAGTACTATGGGAAATGTGTGATTAATAGGCGTAGATAAATAATGCTGGCATTTTTTGGGAAATATAGGCACATGGAAGCAATGAGAAATATGCTAGAAATATAGGCAACTTTTTTAGAATCAGCATTGGCCTATTTTGATGTGATTGAAGAAGCTACAGAGCTGATTTTTTGTACAGTGCAGAAAGAATATTCTTGACTAAGTTACAATACAATATTTTAATTCTATCTTACTTCTGTATTTATTAGAATAGAGACAAAATATTCGAATAGGGCACTAGACGACTATGTTTCAGCTTCAGTTATGATGCAATATAACCATTCGCTAAAAACTTTTTTTTTGTAATTGACAAATACACAGCTATAACCATCATTAAAAATTTTTATGACCATCGCAAAAACGTTTCTCTTTTTTCAATACATAGTTAATTATCGCATGAATTTAGGCCAAGCAATAAATGAGAAATATAGGTACATTTTGAAAGAAATATAGGGCAAGTCTGAAAACATTGGAGAAAGAATTTTAGGCAGAAAAAAAAGCAATATTCATCTATGCCTAGTGATTAACCCTGTGAAGTGCTAGGCACTTGGTGTGTCATAATGGGCTAGTACACTAAATGGCAGCAACCGTGAATATCATTAACACTTGGTTTTGTGGTGTCAGGCTTAAGGGTGCAGTACCACTTGAAACCGCAGCGCTAAACCGCAGATGGAGGAGTTATGCTATGTATTTATTTCTCGTTGTCTGTTCAATGTACGCTTACTTTGTTGTTGCAGTTGAAACAGACACCAACAGACTGCTCTTATAAACCAAGTTTCAAGAAAAAAGACCGACCAGGAACTGAGAAACAACGGTACAAACCTTAAGGCTATTCAGCGATATTCAGAGGCGACCGTTGCAGTTACGAAGTCGATTTTTTTTTCCAGCGGTAGCCTAGGGGCTTCCCCACAACTTAACAACGCCGTATTTTTGATATTAGTATTTGTTTTCCATTTTTTTAAATATTTTTATATATTTTTTTTTGTATCCTATTTAAAAGAAAAAACTCGTTGTTATGTTTTTTTAGATGTGGAGTGTACCCCGTGTACAAAATATGAGTTCATTCTGGTCATCCAGTACTTCTGAATATCGATTTTTAGGTACGAAGCTAACTTATTGATTCGTATTCATTTGATTCTTCAACTCCGCCCCCCAACTCTGAGCGCGCAATTTATTGTGGGCAAAATTCCGGGTGGTGGCGGCTCTAATTAGAACCGGTGTCGTAGTGAATTTTGTCCCCCCTATAAACTGTCCCCCGGACAGTATTCACTAGTGAATAATGTCCCCCCGGACAGTGTTCACTAGTGATGAATAATGTCTCCCGGGACAAAATTCACTAGTGAATTTTGTCTCCCTCCAGTGAATAATGTCCCCCCTCCCCCATTGTAACTAGTATTCACTTTAGTATAGGCTGTTCTCACTGCCTGGCTGTGGCACGACTGTAAATGGGTTACGAGGACACGAGTGAATTTAGTATACCCTACGGTGAATAATGTCCCCCCCTCCCCCAAATAGCTATTCACTTTAGTGGGCAGTTCTTACCGTCTGGCCATGGCAGGATTGTAAATGGCTTAAGGTGAGTGAGAGTGTCAGGTCTCTCAGCTTGTCTACTTGCACATTTAGCCAAATACACTGTAAGTGAAGACTTCTTCTTTTCATTAAAGTGTAGAATCAGTGGCTAGGTGACATCCTGGGTAACACAGAGAACTTGGTCTAGTGGGAATAATTTTAGTAGAGTGTTAAACTTGACTTGAAATTTTTTTCAATTATACGTAACTATATTCACCCCTTACAAACTGATACATAGCAGCATTGTATTTTCTATACCTACTAGTTAGCTATTGTGATTTCAACAATTTTTTATTTATTTATTTTCAATGATTTGATGCAGAGCATAGTGGACAGGGCCAGCCATCCAATTTGGGCATTTTTTATGTAGCTATAGCTACCAAATAAATGTTAAGAAGTAGAGTGTTGCTTGATATGGTATTTTTCCAAATTAGTTAGTTTGATTAGCTAGTTAGCAAACGTTAATCAATTAGTTTAAAGATATTTTGGAGTGTCATGTATTAGTTTTAGTTAGCTAGTGTTATCAAGATTGTTTATATTGGTTTTAGTTAGTTTTTTAAATCACTACTAGCTAATAGTTTCAGAATCTACTAAATTTACACTAGCTATTTACAACTTAACTAACTCGAGGTATCTTTAGTGAGGCTAACTTTTGCAGTAGACAGCTACTGACAACTCTTCACACAGCTTTTGCCCTGTGGGTCCACTGATAAAGATTAGGTAGCTATAAGTCAGCTTATCAAATGTCACACAAAACCTAAAATCAGAGAAAGGCCTAACTAATAATCTCTTAATTGTCGTTTAAGTTAACTAATGCAACACAAGTAAATAAGTTGCTAGCTACATGGGGACACAACCCTCATATATGTTGATATATAATATACATACATATATCAACATAGCTATACTATTGGTCCAACTTTTAATTATACTGATATCAATGTAAAATTTCATACTATAGCTACTTAGAGTTATCCACTGCTAATGGACGTTTGCCAAGGTGGAAACATTAGTTTGATCGTATACAATAATTTAATACAGCAGTCCCCCCTCTTGAAGGACGCCCGCCCCCCTCTCTCCCATTTCATTTCTCTTGAAGGTATTAAGTTTGAAAGTACAACTTTCATAGTTTTAGGATAAAGTACTATTAGCTATGTCCCTAATTTCTCCTTTGAATTACTACTCAAAGCAAATAATTATTTAGCAATTCACTATAGAAATCAAGAAATTATGACACAATAAAGATATAATATCAAATATATGAAAGTGAGTTGTAGTTAATATCTAACAGCAGTTTTTGCAAAACCATTGCACTGAATTGCCTTTCTTCCATACTGTACTAGGAGCAACAATACATTTCTTGTGAAACCACTCATCGCAACGTTCACATTTAATCATCTTGCCATACTCTGGAAGCCTACATTCACAATAGATGTTGAAGCATTCTTGAAGCCCATTTTGGACTGTTCGTTGACGATTGCGACGTGGAAATGGTGACATTGTATGTTTTTCCAAGCAATTATAGAGGTGATCACGAAGCTTATATGTAACGTATGAAATTTTGGAGGGGTCCTCACCATGACAAAGAGATGTCACAAATGCCAGTGAAAATACACCACAGTCACTGCAATTGGACTGTGTTTGAACGTCAATATAGTTCACAGTTATCTTTTTTAGATCAGTCACGAATAAAATTCCTGCAATTACTTTGACTGTGTGAGCAGATAGACTATTACTTGAAACGCTATCATATATGTTGACAGTTCCCTTGGGGCAACCAATGTTGGAAACAGTAAGCCAATGTGAATTATTCACATTGATTATTTGAACAAACTCTCCTTTTTGAATTGAAAACTGAAAATTTTCAGATAAAATTGTAGGTTGTAATCCACCAATACTTTGATTTTGTTTCTGTAACAAAATTTGTCCGGCTGTAATAATACTGTCTGTCAGCCAATGGCCATTCAGTAATGCCTTTTGATCTTCTTTATACAACATAAAGTCTTTCATCCAATAGATATCATGGTCATCTACATCAGTATTCAGTTTTGTGAGATCAACAATATCTAAATTGCAAATTCAGAATAACATCATTTTCATACCAAGTGAAGTATTGCATACACGCATACAAAAATATGTTTAGCTTACCTCTAGCTTTCTTTGACTGAAACGTATCTACAGACCCCTGACTGATGCCTGGCAAAAAACCACTAGGACTGGTCACACTACAGTCCAGAAACCCTTGACATATTTCAGATTCCTTTTACCAATTACATAATAGGAATGCTTTTAGTGAATACCAATAAATAAATGTATTACCTTGGGACTCGAAGATAATTTTCTCTTCTTGGAAAGAGGTTCACAATTAAACTCCCTATCACTGCTGAATGGCTGTATGATAATTATGTGGGCCATGAAGTATTGAGTATAATGGCTAATAGAATATGTACTCCACACAACCAAGCTGTTTTGTATTTTAATTTCAATAATTTTACATAGCCTATGAGACACCTTACCTTACACTGAAAGTGTACACTACAGTGTTGTTTGCAACTTCTAACTAAGATATTGTATGAGACTATTTCCGATTGTAAGTGTTCATTGCAAAATAGCTCACCTTCATAGTGTTTTGATCATCAAGGAAGGTTCTAATGGAAGCAGGTGTGTTGCAAGAACCTAGAATCAAAACAGCCTCTGTATTATTCCCCATACATTATATAATTCACTTTATTATTATGCTCCCTGGCTATATCAACTACATAGAGGTTGCTTAGTAGATACCTTGAAAATGAATTTTGGGTGATTCATTACAGTATTCATTTGATTTGCCATCAAGAACTTCATTATTCCTTGCTGCAATGAAAATAAAATTGTTTTAACAGATTTTTAGGAAATTAAGAGTTAACACACTATTAAATTTCTTTCTAAGTTCGTCATACAATTTCCAGCTTTCTGGACTCAAAATAGATGCTACAAAAAATGTCACCATGCATACAGACATATCTAGAAGACACCAAGCTAACCTGATATTGTAATCTCACTCTGTGAAGATACACACTCACGCTTGTTCACAAAAGTGTACATGATATGTCTAGCCTAATGAGGAAAAAATGAATAAAAAAGCTGAAATTACATGTGTCTTCATGTGGCAAATTCATTCAACTACAACAATACTGGAGATACCTCATTTCTGCTAACATTGAACTCGTCCATAATGATAAGCTGTAAAACTTCAGGCAGCAAGATGTCCATCGTGTATGAAAATATCTGAATGACATTCAAGTACTAAAATTTATGTTAAAAAACACTGGTTGTCTTCATTACCGTGCTTGACTTGTTATTGCAACACATTTTGGAGACTAAAAACTCAATCACCTTCTCATACTGTGACAGCTTCATACACTTAATTGAATTGCTTCTGTTTTTCAGTAACTCTATAAATAATAACACATTAAAGATAGTCACAATAATTTATTGTTTAACATACGCAGCTTCTTGCATGAAGTTCTTAAGAAGTCATCATAACTCAGGCATTGGGATTCTTGCATCTGAATTTATAACAAATGAAAAATTAGAAAAATTTTAAATTAGGCCTAATATTTCATGATATTTACGTTAAATATTGTTGTATATTATGATTGAGTGTTACAATACACTCTCAAGCTTTTATAATATACCACATTGTTCAGACGATGTTACAGTACCACAGGAAAGGTGCACTGATAACACCCAATATTTTGAAATTTATTGTTGGTCATCTATTTATAACTAATCAAAATGCTTCTGTTATATGCAAAATTGTGGCTTATCGCAATCTGCACTATGTTAATTATGAGCTGTGTAGTTGCTGTTCTCTCTCATCGTTATGTTATTAATAATAGGCCTAGCAACTCTTTGATGCCTATAAAAAAAAAAAGAATGAATACAAAGAAGGCTGAAGAAATACAAGTTGGTTATACAGTTGCTAAAGTGTATGCTAGGAATTACAACTAGAGTTCCTCTATTAACAATATCATTAAAATATTGGAGAGTAGCTACCCAAACATTACAAGGATATTATGGGATGTTAACTTATTAACAAATCAAAGTGTGATTATTGCCTGTAGCCAGTTTGTGAAAATAGGATAGCAAGTTTACAAACTATATTGTTTATTTTAGTGCGATCAGCTGATATTAAGTTTACTTACTTTTCCATCCTTAATTTTTTCCAGAATAGGAATGAGTGGTGACATTCTTGACACAAGACTGTCTGTGCTAATCTGCTGAAATACTTTAACATAATTTATCAACTGCTGATCTGTACCAATACATGATGTCACTTTTTCCTGAATTGAAGATGGGCACTTTTTTGTAAGCACAGCAGGTAGTGGAGGTCTTTGTGGTGACCTAGGAGCGATTGATTCATCTGATTCTGGTGGACAAACTGATTGTTCAAGTTGTGAGCTGGACGGAGATATGTCCGGTGAAAGAGGCTGAGGCGTAAACGTTGAATTTTTTGGTCTTTCTTCAGTATGTGGTAAAGAAGCGATCATGCCATGATCACTGTGGCAACTTTCATCGTCACTACCATATTGAAAAACATCATTCGCTTTTAATTTGAAAGGTTGAAAATTAGGAGTTTGGAAAAATTCTTTCAATCTGTAAAATAAAATTACAAACATTTGTAATAAATTTGATATGTACCATATGCTAACAAAAACCATTGCTATATTAAATCACACAGAAATAATATAGCTAAATGAGGTCATTTGCAAGTAATACAGTATAGATAATCATAACTTCTGTATTTT
>WLWD01003775.1_pt1 | contig 42057 bp, 24 predicted proteins | sample 6712731 | NCBI WGS metagenome assembly WLWD01 (sample SAMN12718690, study PRJNA576275) | sponge metagenome | isolation source: marine sponge | host: Mycale hentscheli | place: New Zealand: South Island, Marlborough, Capsize Point | collected 2014-11-01 | reverse complement strand
TGTTGTTTCATATAGATTCATTGGTGCTTCTATTCTATACCACTGTATGATGAAGGTTATAAAATTTAGGCTATGTATAATAAAATTTAAATGTTATACTTTTTGTGGTAAAACAAGAGTAATGAATTATTTTATTATTTATTTTATTAATGTAATTCGTAATCAGCTACATAGTATTGCTTTATATAATAAAGTTTAAATGTTATATTATTTGTGATAATATAAGAATAATAAATTATTTTACCATCAAAGTTATTGGCTGGTGTTTTAGACAGAATATACCGCTATTTAATTAAAAATGTCATACATCATTACAGTTATAGCTGATGTAAACTTTGTGGTTTAATAAAAAAAAAAAATAAAAGAGTTTGTTTGGGTACTATAACATATTCAGAGGGAGAGCAGAGTATGTTAAATGAATGTAGATCTTAGACTACATAGTTTGATAAATAGAGTTAGGTTAATTTTTATAGTTTTACATTAAATTTAACCTGCAAGTGGAGGAATGTTTCCAGGATGCATGTTATTTTGAGCTGAATAGAGCTTAGGGATATGTTTATCCCGGCTACATTGACAACATTCCAATGACTTAAATTTCATTTTGGTGCCTGGAAACTTCTCCATACACGTTATGCAGACTGTGATAGTAATCGATGAGATTTTAGCATGAAAATTACGCATTGCTGTGTGAACTTGAGGATCATCAATAATGCTGGAATAATAGTGCAATGGAACCTGGGGATGTTGTCTTGACCTGTTCCCCCTAACTTGAGACAATCTAGTCTCCAGTTGAAGTGGTGTTTCATCAGCCAATCTCTGCTGTTGGTTAGTTGACAACTGCTCTAATGTAGAGGAATTTTGTAATGAAGATTCATTTGCTGTTCTCAACAGTTGGTTTGTGGACAAACAGTGGAGCCTGTGATCTCTTTCACTATCACTTTCAAACAAATGTGTGACTTGCTGTTTTTGTGACATTAGTTGTAGACGTTGCTCTCTGCATAATGGTTTCCTAAACGAAAATATGTCTCGTATTAACTTATTGAAGTATATATTTTATTTTATATTTACCTCTTGCATTCGTTGCTGATTGAAGGCTTTGCGGTATCGAAATTGTTTGAGTTATATTTTCTGCAACTTTTTTTGCTGCTTTGGGTGTATATGAGAATGGATGTCCTCTGATAGATGTCTTTTCCTTCCTCTTGCAGTACAAAAAGTAGTGGGGATATTAGCATCTTGTTCAGATGGTGTGGCTGCATTTTCAGTGTCTTCAAGAGTAGTTGAGTCTACAGCTGTATAAAGTTGATTGGTACAGTAATCCTCAGGAATAGTCTAATAAATAAATTAGGAACATTTAATGGCTTTTCAAAAAGAAAGATTTTTTACTTTGCTACCTGTTTCTGTTTCGTTTTAGCTCTCCTCCTCCTTGCCCTGTCCTTTTCATTTCTTATCTCTCTCCTTACTATTTTTTCTTCTGGAGTTCCTATCGCCCTCAAAGCTCTTGACCGAGCATTTCTAACGTTTTGTCTACTGGGCATCGCTACTTCGTACGGCGGGTAAACAAAACAAAATGTTGCTAAGAGGGTTACCCGGCCCGCGCAAGCGCGTAGGATAAAGGGAACGTTTTGTCTACTGGGTATCGCTACTTCGTACAGCGGGTAAACAAAACAAAATGTTGCTAAGAAGGTTACCCGGCCCGCGCAAGCGCGTAGGAGAAAGGGTACACACGTACGCCCACGCAAGAACAAAAACAATTCTAGACCTAAATATATATATATATCGCGAACTCATTAGAGAGTCAGCTCCGCTCGCTTCGCTCGCTTCGCTGAATAACATATACCCGATTTTGCATTATCCACCCCTAATACTGTCTCGCTCGCTACGCTCGCTCGCCAATTATATATAACTAGTGATGTGCTTGAGCACAAATGGCGAGCGAGCCTAAAGACTGTACTATTGAAAATAAGGTCCAGTTTTTAAATTTCGCATACAAGGTAAGGGATTTCAGTGCCATAGTAACAACTCTTTGCAACTGCTTGAATTGAAGGGAAAAAACAACAACAAAACAATACACGTTATTTAAACGTTTTCTTTGTAATATTCTTTAGCTAAGTAGTGGTTGTAATACACAATGTTTTGACACAACTGGACATGCACCTACACAGACTTACCTTAGCGGTAGTCTAGTGGACAATGTATTTTCAAGTAAATACTGTTGCGCACGGCTTATAACCATGACAAAGAGCGCATTGACTTACCACCACCACTAACTCGAATAGAAATGGAAGTCCCTTAACTATGTGAAGACAAAGGTATGCCTGTCAAAATGTCACCTACTTTTAATAATAGTTATAAAAATTAATATAAGGGAACAAAAACTATATAATATAGTACTTATTACCTGAGTCAGAGTATGATATGGCAGAATAATTCAAGAGCAGGCTAATTTATTTTCACTGTCCAGAGGTGAATGAAAATAAAGCCTGAGAGTGAAATATCTTGCCATATCACTCTGACAAGTGTAATAAGTGGTTTATTCCACACTAGATATCTTTAGTACTGTAGTTAGTACAAGAGAACTTGCTATTTTTTCTTGTTTTTTAATATTAGCTAAATAGCTAGTAATACAACTGACAAAATTTGAAATTTATTCATCAGTATAGATATAAGTCACCAGAAATATTTTCAATTTTTTACTGCTTTTGTCACAGTTGTCTAGACTACCATTATTATTATGTGCTTTTATTAAAAAAATTGTTTAATTGTAGACTATGCAAGTTATGTTAGCAAAATAATTTTGTACCTCTACATCAATAAAATAATACGATAAGTCTGCATTTTTTCACAATACATTAAAACATTCATGAATAAAAAGATGACTTGTATACATGTATATGTAAGGTTATCATGGAATATTGTAGTTACATAATAAGTTTTAGTGCTCTACTGAAAAACTAATTATACACTTTTACAATAATAATATTAGTTTTTTCTCTGTTGTCATACATATCACACCCAATTGTGTCTTGATGAAAATCATGTTTTTATTAACATGATTCACATCAGCGTTGTTTTAGATAACTAAAACCAAAACCACTTGAATTTGGGGATTTGACTTTTGGTAGGATTAACTAAAACTAAGCTGTACAGAATGTGAAAACAAAAACAAAACGAAATAATTTTGAAATCATACTTTATTTGTAATACCTAAGATTTCATAGAAATATGCTATTTTTGAAGTTATTTGGGAAACTACCAATACTACTTTGTTAAGGAGTCTCATTATTGCAGAATTTGAGGGACAACATAAATTAACCAAAACTACAGTCAATTGATAGTACAGTATGACTAACTAAATCTACATGATACTGAAGAAAAACTAAAAACTAATTAAATCTTTTATGAGAATTTGGGATAAAACTAAAACTAAGGATTCAAGATATTTCTTAGTATGAATAACTAAAACTAAGAAAATCTGGAATTTCTAAATTAAAACGACACTAATTCACATGTCCAAGTTTCCCAATCAGCTGATACTACAAAAAATCAAATAGCTGTATAGTCACGATCACTTCACTTTACTTCTGTAAATAAACATAAGTAATGTTGTACTTGGAATATATGATTAATTTTAAGTTGGTCTCATGTTTGCAGTAATCTTATTGTTTCTACTGGTCCAACTAATACATAATTTTTTGTGCACACATAGAGATCATATCTGCACAAGAATGGTACTCATGATATTGTATTTCAAATATTGCGACTCGCAAAGTACACCTTTCAGCTTTACTTTGCTAAGTTAAATTGAGATTTCTATTTCTTGTTTATAGTATAGGCTTTTCTAAACTCATTTGTGAAGTCCATTTTATTTATGGAATAAGTTACTTTGTTTTGAAGGGTTTGTTTGATGGCATATTAATATTGTGCAAGTCAACAATCACATTATGTTGTTGAAATCGCATCAAGTGATGAATTCTTCTGAGTAGCTAATGGGCATAGTTTTCTTGCATATGGCTCAAAGATTAATATATTCATCACAACTACGTAAACAGCTATGTAGACATTGGTCCAGCCGCAGTCTCAAATAATTAGTTTTTAGTGCCAGTAATCTGGATGTGGACATTGTTATTTGTTTGAGACATTATGTTCATCTTTAGGCCACTCAACTGAATTGTGTCATTTTGTCATGTTCATTCTTAGGCCACTGAAGTCGTTGTCATGATGTCCTTTTCCGAGTGTCCTCCTCGGCCTTGTAGGACACTCGGAAAAGGTCCTGTTGAGTGGGCTATTCATGGGTTGTATATGTGTTAATTACTTTATGCACTTCATCCCACACCTCAATATAGTTCTTTGTTATGTGTTAAGCAGGGCATTTAAGACATGTGTTGTGTGTTCTTGCTTATTCATTCACTTTGAAGGCTCACAAAGCCGAAGTACCTGAAATTGAATTAAAACTGTCTAAAGATCTGCAGCTCTTAGCCTAAGTAGCGTAAGCTACATTACAAACCAAAGTGAATATAAGACATGCCGTGTAAAATCATAGCTATTTGTATCTAATAAATGTTCATAAAAATCACTATTGGCCATTCATTAGCAGTGAGGAACTCAGTGAAATAGTGAATGTTTTATTTCGTTGACCAATATTCCAGAAATACATACGTGTAATGTATCGTACATAGGGTTTTATGGGTGTAAATCGCTTTCTGGCATTAGTTTTTCAATAGAAGTTAGATTTTAGGTGGTATTGCTAGTATTGTGCATTTAAATATTAGGCTAGAGAAGTAAGAAGCTGGTGCGGCCATTATAACCACACCCAATTAAATAGACCCAATGAAAAGAATATTATTATAATCCAACAGCAGCATTTATCCCATTTGAATATCCTTTCAAAAATGGCTTATTAGCCACAAAAATCACTCCAAACAATCCAGTACGAGCACATTTATTATCACAATGCAGTTCCCTGATGAAATTATCAGTGAGGTGAGTACCCCTTGCATGTTTAGCTTCTCCTGTAAAGACATCATTTACATGCACTGTTTTCATTGAGTGAGAGGTACTGACATATTGATACGCCAAAAAATTATTGTTTTTGCCTGAGGAATGATTTAGTAATAGCTATAGCTAGTGTACAGTAGCGCTGAGGGACATTATGGTACAATGCAAATGATTTTTATAAACAATCAGTAGATTCACATCAAATATAATTAATTTGTTACGTATAATAGTGAGAATCAAACCTTTCTTTGCTTAGATCTATAGAAGGTAACTTTTTAGAGTCTGCCCTAATGATTGTGTTGTCATAACCATTACTTTGAAGTACTTTGTGTAGGTGTTTCTCTTCTTCCTTCAAGTTTTCACTCTTATTACTTAACCCTCCAAGCTCTTTGTATGAGTAAAACCATGAAGGAAGAAGACAAATGCCTACACAAAGAACTTCAAAGTAATGGTATTAACAGCACAGTCATTAGGCCAGTACTTATCAGTATGTACCATTAGGTGTCCACAGGATGTGATGGTGTGTTAGCATACAAGGAGCTAGGAGGCTAAGTAATTATGATTGAAAACTTGAAGGAAGAAGAGAAACACCTCTTGCTAAATATAATCAATGCATTTCGATCGAGTTTGCTTGATATTCCACCTTCAAAAGGAGCTGATATAACTAATTTTAAAAATGGTGACAGAATTTACAAGGAAAGGAGGGAGCAACTTAGGAGCAAGAAAGATAAACAAAGGAGGAGAAAAGAATCCATGAGCTGAAGAGAGGGATAAGAAAAAATGAGATCATTCAGGGTAAAAGTGAGCAGGCAAGAGAAACAATAGATAAAAATAAAAAAACCATATGCTACTGAATTCCAAATTTTGCAAATGTTTGTTCAGGATTGCTGGTCTGGTATAGTTAAGTCTCTTTACCAAATGGTTGCTATGCTTGAAATGGAAATTACCAAACTAAGTTGTTCTTGTGGGTTTACTTTTGATATTACTTCGGGTAAATATGTCTTCAAGTTGTTATCATAAATATCTGTTATTGTGAAAGCTCCGTGGCAAATTCTCTCAATTTTTTCTTATATCTTCCTAAATATTAAGTATTTTGCAAACGCAAACTTTTTGTCATCCAGTTCTTCTTTTTTTTTTTTTTTTTTTTTTTTTAATGAACTGATAGAATATTATAACAGTCTTTTTAGAATAACCATTTTTCTTAAATACTTTTCCAAATGTTTAATTTCTGTTTCCCAAATTAAAGAATTACAAATTTGTATTGTGTTATGTTCAAAGCATTTTATAGTAACTATATAAACTCACTGATGGTGATTGGAATTAAACTTTTATTTATTCTGATGTTTGTTTTGTTTTGTTTTTTGCACTTCTTTCTACTGAAACATCCAAAAAAGTAAGGTGCTGTTTGTTTCATGTTCAATTATAAATAGCATAGATTAATTGATTGTATGTAGGTGTTGGTGGAATATTTCAATCTCTTGGATGTCATAAGACCAAAACACAAAGACATCATCAGCATAATATTATTATTATGGAGTCCTGGTTTTACAGAATACCTATTTAAAAGAATCAAATTTTTATCAGTGTATAGAATTGGGCTCATGTTGGTGAAGAGTCCCCTATTGCAATTGCTATGTATTTTTTTTAACTTAATTCACTTAATCAAAAACAAAAGAATAATATCTAAAATAATAACACAATAATACTCAAGCATAGAAAAACTTAAGTCAATCTAATTATAATTGGAATAAACTCAATATTACTTCATAGTTATAAGCCAAAAATCTCTATAAAACCTTGGTGTATAGCAATGAATATGCATTTTTCTCTTTGTTTTGGGGATAATTATCTTAATCATTCTCAAAAGTAATAGCATTTATTGACAAAGTCTATACTATCATGTAGCATGACAAAAATAAACTATATAAATGCCCCATGGCCTATTTACAGCTGCTATAAGTATTTTGAGACTGGACAGCAGTAATATTTTAGTTTAGATGGTGGAATAATTTATTTTCTTATTAGAGAGATTAGTCAGGACTCTCTAATCTGTTAATCTACTGCTGCTCTGAGCAACTACCACTGAATGGTGTCATGATGAGCCAGATGTTGGCAATAACAGTATTATTGTGATTAATCAAAATGAATAGATTGTTTATAATCTAGTTTCATGATAAGTAAACAGTAAAATTACAGCATACACCCCTGACAATGTATGGGAAGTTCAGAAGCTTTGGGGAACTATCTCATATATCTGTGTATCTTTGATGTTTCTTCTTCAGAACCTCAAACTTAATGAATAGAGGCTTAACAGATATATTTGGAAGTATAAAGGCAACGTTAAAAATTATTTTGAAGTGTCAATACAATGTGTCGTGAGTTCTATTAAAACTTATAGCCTCGCTCACTAGCAGTTTTCTGGGCTTGCATCCTACTAGACTGTGGTGGTTGAACTTAGAAGAAAACTTCATGCAAATCAATAATGTGTGACTTAATGAAAAGTGAAAGTGATCATAAGTAATTAAAGGAAACGCGAAAAGGTAATAGCTAAGTTATAATCAACTACCAATATGAGTTTATACATTTATGAATGATTGACAGCAACCACAATGCAACATAACTCCAGCAATTTCAAAAACATTGTTTGTATTGGCAGAAAAATGTAACATCAAACTCACAAATTAATACAACAAAAACTTGTCATAAAAATATGTTATATAAAATTAAGACTAACACTAAAAGTTGAATAAAAATGAAAGTGCTTCGTTAACTATTAGGTTTTTGATGTGAATGCTATTCTTCAGTTTTTGAGTAATAATCTTCTGCATATTGATAGATGTTGCATATCTCATCTCTTTGACGATATTTGTATTTCTTAGCGTAATATATGAACACTATCAAAGAAAAAAATGATAGCAATGTATTCATTCCATAGTAACACAAACCACAATTGGGAAAAGATGGTGGAAAATAACCAAAAGGAATTAATATTAGAGAACCTATGGCTTGAAAAATTCCTTTTATGGCAAAAGACAGTCCAATTAGTAGCCCCTTCATTGATGGAGGACTCTGAGCACATATAAACTCATAGAGACCTGTGTACAGTAACATATTTGATATTCCGTACAAGCATCGAGAAAAGATGATCAACATGGCTGGAATACTTACATCATTAATAGTTGGGTCTGAATAGTAATATTCAGAATAATTGTGATATTTGTACCGATAGTTGAGACTTGGGAAGAAACACTTTTTTTTCTGGCTGAAGTATAAATAATTGAAGCATTTATCATTATAAGAGTCATGATCAGAAATATTATGCCCAAGCCTATTCTTTTTAACATACTTACAGAATAATAACGCATACATTTTCTAAAAACGAGCAAGTATAGCGGAATTAGCAGAACAACAGTTGCTGAAGATAAAGTATTGTCATCAAAGAAGTAGTCAATAATTTGGTAAGATAAATAGTGACCATAAAAAATTGGCAAAATACTTTGAATGTTGTACCAGAACACAGAATGATCTGCTGCTATTAGTAATATAAACACAGGGCTTAAAGACAACAGAATTTTTAGAATTCCATAAAATGCTTTAACATTCTCTACGTCTTCTGTAGTATATGGACCTCCATATTTAGTTTTTGCAAGATCTAGTCCAGTAGGTATCTCATCTTCACAGTATGTGAAAGCACTACGTTGAACAGGAACTTTATGCTGTCTGGCAAAGCGAGTGACTTTATAAACTAGTTTATATGGATTGATTCTAGCTGGAATAATGAGAAACCAATTCTTATTGCGATGAGCTATGCATAATAACACAATAACCATAATAAATGGAATTACTCCCAGTATTGTAAAAAGTGTGTAACTTGTTATGAACTCTATATATAGCATGTTCCAAGGTTGTAAAATTATGAGCTGAATGATATAGTATATCCAAACATACCAGTAAATAAACAAACTTTGATGTTCAGCAGGCGAATCATGAAGCTGATCCATACCAAATTGAATTATGTTAGCATTGAATCCAATAAAACTGATGTTAATGGCAGTGTAAAATAAACCAGGAACTACAATTAAACCTATGAAACCAACGTCACATCCAACATTTTGTTGACCTGATGCAAACAATGTAGGGTCACATCCCCACTCTGGGTTTGATTCAGTAAACAATACTATAGATACTGCAATAGGAATAAGTGCTACTATACAAGCAAATATAAATATTATTAAGCTAGCTTTTATTATTTTGTATCTTCCAAGCACATTGTCCGCTAAATATCCAGCCAATGGATAAAAACATAAACTGATAGCATCTCCTATATATATTACAGATAAAATCCACTGGAACCTCAGTAAATCTTTGCTAGGGTTGCTTACTAACCCATATGCTATTCCTATACAAAAACTCCACATCAATGTGATCAAAGCCGCTTTAGAGGAGATACACCAATTATTTGATCTTAATTGTTTAATCAAATTTATCGGTCTATATTTTTGTACTTTATCAATATTCAGTAAGGTAGTTGTTTCCATTACTTCTGTTAAAATCTAGGAACTTTTTGCTACTATTCAGTTTCCTGCAATGTGGATTTTAAGCCACAAGAATACTGAATTTATAGTCAGCATGCTGGGATTTAAATTTTCCCAAACAACATTATTTTATCATAATTATGACATTGATTATCCTTTGCAAATTATAGTGTAATTTTCTGTAGAATTAAGTTTAAAGTAACGCTGAATGTATTACAGCCCAATATATTATACACTATGAAGCTATAAGATGAATAGGATCAAAAATGTTCCTTTCCTAAACATTGTTCAGTGTAATTATTTGAGTGGTATCTATTATCTTTTTGCACAAGTTTTAATTTTACACGCTTTTTTCTGAACATAATATTATTCAACTGGTCCTGTTCAACATAATTGGTGCTATTCAATGCTATAGTAAAACTAATTAACGAAGTGTTACAGACTGAAATCTCTAGTGAATAACTTTATTGTGCAATACTCTTATGAGCTCAACAACACTTGCAGTACATTAGTGCGGCTGCTGTTTACACATTTCTATACTTTCTTTTCATTCAATTCACATTGGGAATAATTAAAGCTACATAGTGGAATAAATAATAATATGAAATGCTGGCAACATTTATTGTAAAATATTTTCCCAACTTTTTCCGATAGTAAATAATCCTATTGTTCCTATTCATGTTATTCAATGCTAACTTGAAACATTAAATGTTTTACAGCAACTTTCCTCTTACTGTCAAACTGACATCACATAGAAAATTGAAACACAATAATATGTTTTCTAAGAAAGTGCAATCGAAGTTAGTTAAAAAAAATTCATGGTTCATGATCACTATATAAAATTGTAAATAATTCTAATAATGTTTTTATGCAATAACTAATTATCTTGAATTTTCAGAGACAAAACATTGCTAGTAAATAATAGCTAAAGTATTATAAGTTTGTTTAAACTATAGTTTTATTAATTTTTTTGTAATATTTGTCTCACTATAGACAATACTCACATTATTTTGACTATAGTTATTTATCTTTTAGCATAGTATAAAATAAAATAGCATTATTTAACAGAATACCATGTATTTCATTATCATGTATCTAAGAGTTCAAATTCAAGCAACTGTAACTATTGAAAAAGTAAAAAACACAAAAAATGTAGCTATTTACCTAAGAACTTTATAAAGACTTCATCTAGCTAGATACTTGCTTATCAATAAGCATTTATGAGGAGTCCATTTATGAGAAAATCCATTGTTAAGAATTAATCTTTATTACCAATTGTTAAACAACTACTGGAAGCTCTACATCCATAAAGATAACATATTATTTTAAGTTGAACGTGATTGTTTCAATTGAAAGATAGTTTTCGTTTACATCACTTATTTTCTTTCATGTAGTCTGCATCATTGGGAGTATAGATTCTGCAAGTTGTTATTCAAACATTTATTGTTGAGCCCTTTCTAAACTTTGGTCAATAATAATAGTTATTCTATTGTTTCTACTGATGACTATCGTATTCACAACAGAAATCAATTTCTTGAAGCAAACATCAAAACTGTTAAGTCAGAGTATGATAGGGCGAAATATTTCAGGAGAAGGCCAATGTACTTTCACAAGTCCCAGAGGCGAGTGAAAACAATGCCTAAGAGTAAAATATTCTTACCATATCACTCTATACGGCCATATTTAGGCAAACAGAGAGGCAGTACCCCCCGCCCTCCCCAGTAGTTCTTGTATTGCTACTTTGTTTATGTAGCATTATTAGCATAGTTGTAATATGTTTAGAGTAATAGTTATGAGGAAAATGGATGGATTAATCAAGTTTCAAACAGAAGATCTATAAATATATTATTGATTTTTTTTATTGAGATACATAATTATTATAATATATTATACCATATATTATATATTATATATATATACATTTATATAGTTCACTAAAACTTGGCCTATGATACAAAACTAACATTAAACATTCGGCTATACCTAGGTATAAAAAGTCACAATTTATGAACATCAATTATAATGTTACTATGGCATAACGGTAGCACTGCAGTAACCCCTATACCGATTATCCTAACATTAATGGCAGTCACTGACTTTAACACAAAAAATGCTGACCTTGAATGGTTAAGTTTGAAGCTCAAAGTAATTTAAGAATTCATTTAAAGTATCAATACTGTGTGTTTTTGTTTAATGAATATAAGTGGCTAGGTTGCTAGCCATTTGTTAGGCCATATCACACTACTGATAAACTCATAATATTAGATTTGACATATCATACTTTCACATTTCCTTCAGTTACTTATTACTTATTTTCACTATACATATAGCACTTATTACACGAGTCAAAATGTGATATGACAAAATATTTCATGGGCAGGCTAATTTATTTTCATGAGCCAGAGGCAGAGTAAAAATAAAGCCTGAGAGTGAAATATCTAGCTATCACTCTGATGAGTGTAATAAGTGGTTTATTCCATGCTTGATATCTTCATAGAAGTAGTTTGATGGTAACTCTAGTATAAAGCTGGCCATAAAACTCTCTAGGGGCTCACCACACCCCCAGCTGACATTTTAGCAGCTGCTTTAACCTGGTTGGGTAGGCTCCACTAGAGTAAGGTAGCTGTAAAAACCTGTAAGCCAGGGGTTGCTATAACTAGGGTAATGAGCTTGCACAGTACAGCCATGAGATAACACTATGTTATAACCTGAGTTATCTCACAGTCACTTACCTAAAGGTAACATTGTGAAGATATCTTGGAGTCTGTGGATTTAAGCCCCACAGTGAGGCTATAGATTCTTTACATTCAACTAGACAAGTAGCTACCAAACTTAGGCTTCATTCAGCATACCTAAACCACACACTTGTGTGGGTCTGGCCTCCGAGAAGAAAGTGGAGAAGTGGAGAAGGAAATGAAGAAGGAGGAAAGAGTGTTGGAACTGAATTGAGAACATAGTTAACTGTCATTGTTTGTTGTTGTGCATACATGCCTTTATGTGTATAATTTTTGTCACGTTTCTGATGTGGATGATTTCGTGTGTTTGTGTGTCCTTTCGTGTTAGTGCACGTGCGTGGCCTTGAATAATATATAGACGAGCCACGCACGCGCCAAGTCAGTCCAGTTTGATTTTCAAGAAAAATAGAATTAAGACTCTGTCCTCTTGGATCAGCGATTGCGTACACGAGCTCCGGTGACCCTAGCGCCATAAAGGGACTGGATAACTTGAGGCGCAAGAGCAGCCATCTGGATTCTGGTGGCAGCGTACCTCCGGGATCTGGCTGACGACCGAGGAAGCTTAACCGCCACCTCAGCCGATGACCTATTCCCCCACAACTGGCGGCAGCGGTGTCTATTCTACTGTGATCACCCTACAGAGAGGAGACTACGACGCCCCACACCATTGACCATCGCCTAACTTTTGGCTACAAACTGAGTTTTTGTGTTTTCTTTTTAGTGCGCACTACACGTGGTGCTCGATTTTTGTGACCTTTATTTTGTGACCGTTATTTTCACCTTTTGTATTTTGACCTGTGTGTCTTTTTGACCTGTGTGTTTTACCTTGTTGTCATTTATTGATTGGCTGTTTATTGATTTCTGTATTTTCTTTCTCCCTGTGGTTGGTTGCAGATTCTCTGAAGTCCACCGTCCCCGTTGGATGAGTCAGAGGTCACAGCCGGAAAGAGCCTGTAAGAAGAAGAGAGGAGTTGGGAAACAGTCGGCGCCTGAAGTTGCTTCGTCGGACTCGGGCGTGTGTGAGAAATATAGTGTTCTTGGTAGTATTGGTGGTGGAGATAGTTGTGTGATTACGTCTGGTAGCATCGTTGGTAGTGGTGACATTACGTCTGAATCTAGTTTCAGTGACTCAACCCCTGTTTGCTCTAGGGAGAGTCTTGAGACTGTTAGGGAGAATATGGATGGTTCAAGTGATAATGCATTGGAGACGAGCAGGAATGATAATGGTAGGGAAGATAGTGGGATGCGAGGTAGTGAGCGAGAGGATGGGAGTGAGGGAATGTTTCTGTCAGTGTCAGACATGAGGAATTTGTTGTCGTCACTGTCGAGTGCTGGTAGGGTAGTACCACCTTCCGTGCCTTCACATTCTGATCGGACGCGGCATGTCATTGGCCTGGCTGCACATAAAGATGGCATTGACATAGCCAAATACATCCGCAAGTTGGAAGCTGACCTTGCTGACCTAAGTGTACCGAGACGTGAGTATAAAACGATACTTTACCAAAAGCTTTCTTCTAAAACGGCTGCCTCTATAGTGTCTTCGGTTGACCGTGCTACATGTTCGTATGAGGACCTAAAACAGATATTGATCGACTCGCTGGGGTCTGGGAAGACCTCGCTGGGTAGCAAGCTTACCACTGAATTCAATAGCGACGTGCGTAATATGAACCCCCTGGACAAATATGTGCATTTGAAAGGTCTTATCGATTCAGTAGACATGACCGTGCTTGAACGTTCGGATATTTTGCTTTTCTTTGCTATGGCTATTTATCGAGCTAGTCTTACCGCTCAACAGAGATCAGTGATGGATGGACGTGAAATTGATACGTTCAGAGACTTGAACAAGCTCGCACTCTCGTTGCATTCTACAGACAATGACCGGTCTGGAAGCGCTAGATGGCAAGGGCGTGGTACTGGCGATCCAGTTAAGTGTTTTAAGTGTTATCGTTTTGGACATAAGTCGTTTGAATGTAGGATGGGGAAGGATGAGTCTAAGCCAGTGGTCTGTTATACGTGTCATCAGCCCGGACACAAGTCACCTGATTGTCCTAGTAAGAGTCAGAGTAACTCTAAGGATAAGGTTACGCAGTATGAAGGAAATAAGAAGTTGGGTTTGAGGTCTGGTAGTAAACCGTTCAGCAACAATTGGGTGGCGGTTCAGGGAGATACACCTTTAGTGTGCAAGGGACAGTAAATGGCAGTGAGTGTTCAATAGTCCCTGATACAGGAGCAGAAGTTACTGTTGTTCCTGGGTGCTTAGTTTGAGAGTCAGATACTGCCTGATAAAGTCGAGGTGAGAGGTGCTACTGGTGTCCCTGTGAAGCTGTGTACGGCTGAGGTCGTTTTTGAGATAGAAGGCAGAACCTTTAACAAGAGAGTTGCCGTTGCGCAGGAGGGTATGCTCAATGGTAAAGTCCTTTTTGCCGTGCCAATGGATGATTCCATGGCAAAGCGGCTCCTTCTGGGTGCCGCCCCTCTACCTAAAGACCAGGGAAGTGGGGCGGGGCACTCCGGTGATACCCCGGACACTCAGTCATCCCCTGAAAAGGATGCAGCCTCTGCTGTGAGTGCTGTTGGGGTGGTGGATGCCCTGCAGTCTGTCTCTCAGCATGCTGAGGGGTCCCAAGTGAATGTTGTGACTCGGGCTGGATCATGGCTTGATAGTCTGTCCAACGAGACTCACAACCGGCAGGACATGGAAGTGGCTAATCTATCTCCGTTTGTGGAGGAGAACCAACCACAAGCTGTGAGCAAAGAGAAAGTGACAGATAGTAATGTTGCTGGCGAGTCTGATGACAATGTTGTTGGTGTGTCTGATGTCTCTGAGGGACCGGTTGATCTGGGTTACCCTTTACCTGTTGATATTTCTGAAGCTAGTGTGTTAAAAGATCAGATTAATGATGATGAGTCTCTAACTAGTTGTAGGGAGTTGGCATCTAAAGGCATGAATGGTTATAAGTGGTTAGATGGGTTGTTATTTCATAGTGTTGTGGATGATGTAGGAGCTAGTGTGGATAGACTTGTAGTACCAGGTGCTCGCAGACAGAAAGTTCTCGAGTTGGCACATGATAGATGTGGCCATACTGGGGTTAGAGGAATGAGGAGATTGCTCCAGCCAAAATTTACATGGCCGGGCATCCATAGTGACATTATAGCATATGTTAAGTCATGTGATGTGTGTCTCAGAATCAATAAAGCTGGCAATAGAGCAGCTAAGCTAGTGGAGAGGCCGATAGTTAGTGTTCCATTTGAGTCTGTGGCCATCGATATTGTGGGGCCACTGCCGAAAGCCAAGAAAGGTGTAAGATATCTGTTCACCTATGTCTGTCTGGCTACTAGGTGGCCAGAGGCGTACCCAATGCGCACAGCAGCAGCTAATGAAGTGGCTGAATGCTTTGTGAATTTGATATCAAGGACGGGTATACCCTTGAAAGTATTGTCTGATAGAGGGACTGTCCTTTTGGGTCGTGTCATGAGTTGTGTTTGTGAGATGTTGGGCATAGATAGAGTAGTCACATCACCATATCGCCCGCAAAGCAATGGTGTTTTGGAGCGGATGCACGGGACGCTGAAGCCCATGCTTGGTAAGGCCTGTGAGGAAGGAATAGACTGGTCAGAGTTTCTGCCGTTAGCACTATTTGCTATCCGGCAAGTGCCCAACCGTGATGTAGGCTTCTCACCACACCAGTTAGTGTTTGGCAGAAACGTTACGGGCCCCCTTGATATTTTGTATTCAGGGTGGGTGGATAGAGCATACGAGTGTGTGGATGTTGAGGAGTGGGTACTTAAGCTACAGGATAAGCTTTCACTTTTGCATGATATGGCAGTAGTGCATGAGAGTGACAGCACGGCTAAAAGATGTCTATCGTTTAACAAGAATAGAAGTGATCGTAGTTTGGAAGTGGGCTCCAAGGTACTTGTTCGTATCCCAGGATTACATGCCTCATTGCAGGCATCCTGGGAGGGGCCATACACTGTAACTGATAAGGTATCCAGAGTCACTTACAGGGTGTCTAAGGGAGATGGTCATCCCGTGAGGATAGTTCATTTGAACAATACTAAAGAGTACAAGGAGAGAAGTGTGTGGGTGAATGCTGTGTCTGTGATAGCAGAGGAGCAAGGTATTTCTGAAGATTTGGATGCTAGTAAAGCAGTATTGAGTTCCGAGAAGTGTGAGGGTTATAGAGAGGATGAGTTGCAGAGTGTGGTGTGTAGTGTAGAAGAGTATTTTTCTGATGTCCCTGGTTTGTGTACTGTGGGCAAATGTTGTATTAGGCTGAGACAGGATGCTGATGTGGTTTACTTGCCACCTAGGCAAGTGCCAGTGGGTATTAGAGATGAGGTTGAACGCGAGATTGAGAAGATGTTGAAGAGCGGTGTGATAGTGAAGAGCGATGCTGAGTGGGCGAGTCCAGTGGTGCCGGTGAGGAAGAAGGATGGGAGTTTGAGAGTGTGTGTGGACTACCGGGAATTGAATACTAGGACACCCCTGCGTCGTTTCTGGCTCCCTTCTCTGACGGAGATCCTGGAGAAGGTGGGGCCTAGTTCCTGTCTGTCAAAGCTGGACCTGACAGCAGGATTCCACCAGATTGAGGTAGAGGAAGATAGCATGCCTTTAACATCGTTTGTGTGCCCCATGGGCAAATTTATGTATTGCAGAATGCCGTTTGGTTTAAAAAATGCCCCGGCAGTTTTTCAATCTGCAGTGGAGGAGGTTTTGAAACCTGTGAGCGGTATGTCGAGAAATTACATTGACGATGTCATTGTGTTCAGTGAGGATTGGTGTAGTCACTTGAGGGACGTAAAGAGTGTTATTGAATGTTTGGGCAAAGCTGGATTGAGGATTAAGAGAAGAAAATGTGAGTTTGGCAGGAGGTATTTGGAATATTTAGGTCATCAGGTGGGGTGTGGTAAGGTGGCAGTTCCAGAAGCTAGGGTGAGGGCAATGGCTGACTTTCGTAGGCCAGTGACCAAGAAGCAGCTGCGGTCCTTTCTGGGGAGCATGTCATACTACCGGAAGTTTATAGATGGCTTCGCCGGGATGTCTTCGGTGCTTACCCCGGCTGTGTCTCTGTCTTCACCAGCCAGGGTGGTGTGGACGGAAGAGATGTCTGCTTCCTTCACCAGGTTACGTGAGTCGTTGTGTCAGCGTGTTGTGTTGTTTATTCCTGTGCATAATGATGTATTTTTTTTGTACACGGATGCATCCGGAGAGGGAATTGGAGCTTGCCTTCACGTTGTGAGAGGGGAGATGGATCTACCAGTGGCCTTCTTCAGTCGTCAGCTGAGAGGGGCGGAAAAGAATTACTCTGTGACGGAGTTGGAGACCCTGGCCATTGTGTCAGCGGTGAAGTACTTTGAGTACTACCTGTATGGAAGGACGGTAACAGTTTATACTGACCACCGTGCATGTGTGTCTCTCTTAAGTAGCAAACATCTCAACAGACGCTTGATGCGTTTTGCCTTGAAGCTGCAAGGAATGGATCTGTCTATCAAATACAGACCAGGTGCCATGATCGGCAATGCCGACGGACTAAGCCGCCAGAGCTGGGATGACTCGGAGTCCATCCCTGGTGGTTGTCAGCTTCAAACAGCGGGTTTGAGCTTAGCGGGGGGAGATGTGGGTCTGGCCTCCGAGAAGAAAGTGGAGAAGTGGAGAAGGAAATGAAGAAGGAGGAAAGAGTGTTGGAACTGAATTGAGAACATAGTTGACTGTCATTGTTTGTTGTTGTGCATACATGCCTTTATGTGTATAATTTTTGTCACGTTTCTGATGTGGATGATTTCGTGTGTTTGTGTGTCCTTTCGTGTTAGTGCACGTGCGTGGCCTTGAATAATATATAGACGAGCCACGCACGCGCCAAGTCAGTCCAGTTTGATTTTCAAGAAAAATAGAATTAAGACTCTGTCCTCTTGGATCAGCGATTGCGTACACGAGCTCCGGTGACCCTAGCGCCATAAAGGGACTGGATAACTTGAGGCGCAAGAGCAGCCATCTGGATTCTGGTGGCAGCGTACCTCCGGGATCTGGCTGACGACCGAGGAAGCTTAACCGCCTCCTCAGTCGACGACCTATTCCCCCACAACTTGATTTCTTCAGAACTGTTTCTAGAGCATCCTTCTCAAAAAAATCCATGTATAAATTTGCTAATATTTGAGACAATGGTGTAGTGTGGTGTGACCACCCCACAGCAACATGTATTCTAACATTAATTTATTCATGCACACATTTTCACTTATCATACAAACACACTGTACAACATATTGTCGTTGGCTGATACATTCTCAACATTTCCATACAGGGAACTTGTGCAAGCATGCACAGACTCACCATATGTATATAAGTTTGTGTCCTATACTGATTGAATACTGTTATAGAGTCTTCAGCTTAGTATAACACACTAATATATTTCTTTATGCAAAAATAAAGATTTAAAAGAATCTAATTTTTATCAGTGTATAGAATTGGGCTCATGTTGGGGAACAGTCCCTTATTGCAATTGCTATGTATTTTTAAACTTAATTCACTTAATCAAAAACAAAAGAATAATATCTAAAAAAATTACACAGTAATACTCAAGCATAGAAAAACTTAAGTCAACCTAATCTATATTTGGAATAAACTCAATATTACTTCATAGTTATAAGCCAAAATCTCTATAAAACCTTGGTGTATAGCAATGAATATGCATTTTTCTCTTTGTTTTTTGTGATAATTACCTTTATCATTCTCAAAAGTAATAGCATTTATTGACAAAGCCTATACTATCATGTAGCACAACAGAAATAAACTAATTAAAATGTCCCATGGCCTATTTATTAAAAGCAGCTGCTAGCTATAAGTATTTTGAGACTGGACAGCAGTTGATGGAATAATTTATTATCTTATTAGAGGGATTAGTCAGGTCACTCTAATCTGGTAGTCTACTGCTCTGAACAACTACCACTGAATGGTGTCATGATTAGCCTGATGTTGGCAATAACAGTGTTATTGTGATTAATCAAAATGAATAGAATGTTTATAATCTGGTTTCATAATAGTAAAATTACAGCATACACCCCTGATAATATATGGGAAGTTCAGAAGCTTTGGGGAACTATCTCATTTATCTGATGTTTCTTCTTCAGAACCTCAAACTTAATGAATAGAGGCTTGAACATTAATTAAGTAATGATTACAGCATAATCATGTACTTTTTTGTCATTGTTCTTTATATAAATAAGAAGAGAAAATGTTGTAAGTTCAGATATATTTGGAAGTATAAAGGCAACGTTAAAAATTATTTTGAAGTGTCAATACAATGTGTCGTGAGTTCTATTAAAACTTACAGCCTCGCTCTCTAGCAGTTTTCTGGGCTTGCACCCTACTAGACTGTGGTGAGGTTAGACTCGAAAGAAAACTTCATGCAAATCAATAATGCATGACTTAATGAAAAGTGAAAGTAATCATAAATATTTAAAGGAAATGTGAAAAGGTAATAGCTAAGTTAGAATCAAACCTATATGAGTTTTATACATTTATGAATGATTGACAGCAACCACAATGCAACATAGTTATAACTTTAGCAATTGCACAAACACTGTTTTTATTGGCAGAAAAATGTAACACCAAACTCACAAATTAATACAACAAAAACTTATCATAAAAAAATGTAATATAAAATTAAGACTAACACTAAAAGTTGAAAAAAATAAAAGTGCTTCGTTAAGTATTAGGTTTTTTATGTGAATGCTATTCTTCAGTTTTTGAGTAATAATCTTCCGCATATTGATAGATGTTGCATATCTCATCTCTTTGACGATATTTGTATTTCTTAGCGTATTATATGAACACAATCAAAGAAAAAAATGATAGTAATGTATTTATTCCATAGTACCACAAACCACAATTGGGGGAAGATGGTGGAAAATAACCAAAAGGAATTAATATTAGAGAACCTATGGCTTGAAAAATTCCTTTTATGGCAAAAGAAAGTCCAATTAGTAGTCCCTTCATGGATGGAGGACTTTGAGCACATATAAACTCATAGAGACCTGTGTACAATAACATATTTGATATTCCGTACAAGCAACGAGGAAAGATTACCCACATGGCGGCTGGAATACTTACATCTTTAATAGTTGGGTCTGAATAGTTGTACCAATAATATTCAGAATAATTGTGATATTTGTACCGATAGTTGAGACTTGGGAAGAAACAATCTTTTTTGCTGGCTGAAGTATAAAGAATTGAAGCATTTATCATTATAAGAGTCATGATCAGAAATATTATGCCCAAGCCTATTATTTTTAACATACTTACAGAATAATAACGCATACATTTTCTAAAAACGAGCAAGTATAGCGGAATTAGCAGAACAACACTTGCGGAAGATAAAGTATTGTCATCAAGGAAGTAGTGAAAAATTTGGTGAGATAAATTGTAATCAAAAAAATTTGGCAAAATACTTTGAATGTACCAAAACACAGAATGATCTGCTGCTATTAGTAATATAAACACAGGGCTTAAAGACAACAGAATTTTTAGAATTCCATAAAATGCTTTAACATTCTCTACATCTTCTGTAGTATGTGGACCTCCATATTTTGTTTTTGCAAGATCTAGTCCAGTAGGTATCTCATCTTCACAGTATGTGAAAGCACTACGTTGAACAGGAACTTTATGTTGTTTGGCAAAGTGAGTGACTTTATAAACTAGTTTATTTGGATTGATTCTAGCTGGTATAATGAGAAACCAATTCCTATTGCGATGAGCTATACACATTATCACAATAACCATAATACATGGAATTACTCCCAGTATTCCAAAAAGTGTGCAACTTGTTATGAACTCTATATATAGCATGTTCCAAGGTTGTAAAATTATGAGTTGAACAATATAGTATATCCAAACATACCAGTAAATAAACAAACTTTGATGTTCAGCAGGAGAATCATGAAGCTGATCCATACCAAATTGAATTATGTTAGCATTGAATCCAATAAAACTGATGTTAATGGCAATATAAAATAAAACAGGAACTACAATTAAACCTATGAAACCAATGTCACATCCAACATTTTGTTGACCTGATGCAAACAATGTAGGGTCACATCCCCACTCTGGGTTTGCAGTAAACAATACTATAGATACTGCAATAGGAATAAGTGCTACTATACAAGCAAATATAAATATTATTAAGCTAGCTTTTATTATTTTGTATCTTCCAAGCACATTGTCTGCTAAATATCCAGCCAATGGATAAAAACACAAACTGATAGCATCTCCTATATATATTATAGTTAACATCCACTGGGATCCCATGAGCAATCTGTTTGAGTTGCTTGCTAACCCATATACTATTCCAATACAAAAACTCCACATTAATGTGATCAAAGCAGCTTTAGAAGAGACACACCAATTATTTGATCTTAATTGTTTAATCAAATTTATTGGTCTATATTTTTGTACTTTATCAATATTCAGTAAGGTAGTTGTTTCCATTACTTCTGTTAAAATCTTGGAACTTTTTGCTACTATTCAGTTTCCTGCAATATGGATTTTAAACTGCAAGAATACTGAATTTATAGTCAGCATGCTGGGATTTAAATTTTCCCAAACTACATTATTTTATCATAATTATGACATTGATTATTCTTTGCAAATTATAGTGTACTTTTCTGTACAATTAAGTTTTATTCATAATACTTATGTTCAGGAACCTCATACATAAAACAACAGTTATTATCATGTATTATTGAGCTCTCAAAAGTTCTTCCCTGTGTACTGTGTACCCTTTCCCACTAATGTGCCTGTACAGCATTTTATAGCAATTGCAGGGCATTTGTTCAACAAAATAAAATAATGAACAAGAGATGATGAAAGTGCTATTAATAAGTGCAATCTCTCATTAGCGCAGAGAGCAACTATCAAGCACTCCATGGATCTATTAGGAAATGCCTGACTTAGATCTCTGACTTCAATGGAAAACATTTTCTATTGTTAGGTAAATCACTGCATGAAATCTTTTATATCATTCAGCGCTACTTTAATATTTCTCACCTAGTGCTATACACAATAGTGTAATTTAGTTTTGTACAGTTGAAGGTGAATATATAAGAGTTGTGGGATTATATGTTATAAATTGTACTTCACCTTATATATGCATGTGCGTGTGTTTGTGTGTGTGTGATGTGTGCTGTGTGTGTGTGTGTGTGTGATTTCCAAGTTGAACATTTTTTTCAAACTGCTAAATTGAGTATATAATATCCCTATTTCGGCTCAGAATCAATAGAAGGCTGCAGTAAACAAAATCACCTGTTCAGAGACTAACACAGATGAGAATGTTTTGTGGAATTGTCTAAATTTTTCGCTACACACTTGTAGGATTCGCTGTATTTGTCATGCATGGGGTCACTAGCCTAGCTATATTTTTATGATCTATATTTTATGATCGTATCCAAGACAGAGTTTCAAATTATCTCTTTACTACTAACTGTTAGATAATTCATAATTTCATCTTTTAAATAAATTTTTTTGTATACTCGTCACTACTTTCCTTACATGCCATTGGGTTTAAATAATCTTTTGAGTGGAATCTGTATTATGTATTTCATAAGCAACTCTCACTGCGCATGCGCGAGGTGGTTATAGCAGTTATTTGTCTGTCTGTCTGTCTCTCAGCATTTAACTTCATGAATCGCTGAGAACTAACTTTTAAAGTCGACCACTTTTAAATTTTGAGCTAGCTTCCGAGTAAATGCAGAGAAACGAACAAGCGCAAGCTAGATGCAATGATCCTTACTTTCAAGTACATTGGTTTATGCTACACAGCAGTCACGTGATGACTGATAGCTTGCATATTTTATTTTTATCACATGCGTCCTAGGTAGTTAGAAGTTGAAGCAATCCGAAGAATCTTAGTTGTGTACTAATGCGCTGAGGGTGCGCATCCTTGGTGCTCTAGTTCTAACAGTTGTTTGTTTTGTTATGCTTTCTAAAATTTCTTCCAATAGAAAATTATTCAATTGGTCCTATTCATCACCATCAATGCCATTCAGTGTTAAAAGCAAATACTTTAAAAACCTTAGAACTGGTTGACAGAATCAAATCTCAAGTGAAAAACTTTTGGTATCAACTAATCTCTTGTGGTATCTTTACGCATGGTGCAAGTTGTGAATCTATCGTTTATTATTGAGCTCTCAAAAGTTCTTCCAATATCAAATTATTAAATTTGTCTCATTGAACAACATCTGTGTTATTAGTGCTAAAGGGATATTATAACCTTCAAGCTGCTAGGGCTAGGGCTAGGGCTGCTATTGGCAGACTTTTTTAAATAATTCTAAACATGTACAATATAGTATACGACTAAGAATGTTGTGCAATTGGGAGTGGAGGATGGGGAGGGTACGACCTTTTCAATTTGAATTTAAATAATTAAATAACTAGAAGTGCATGCTAAACATTAATTAGGTAGGGTGCAACTGCCAAAGGCCAATGAAGTGCATACTGCTTTTGTCCCAGTTTCACAAACTAATCATATGTGTACTTCAGTTGTTACAATACAAGACCCATGTACTCGTACTTATTCAAATACACATTGCAAAATTGAGTTATTTCCACTCATACCCACTCATTACAAATTTATAAATACTCATAAAGTACCCAAATCTTTTTTGAAGTAATTCACCTCATGTCCATTTTCTCCTCCTACATAATTATAAAGCAGTTCAGGCTGGAGTAAACTATCACACAAAGTCAATTACTAACCCTTTCTGCTGTCTAAGATTTGTTTGTGAGTGTGTGTGTGTATTAGAAAAAATTGCAAATAGTAAGCCTCTTTGAAAATTCTACAGTTAGTATATGTCAGAAATTTGCCAACTTCATGAATCTTCTAGGACTACTTTCCTGATTGTGTGAATTAGCTGCACTTTTGTTGGATTGAATAAATAGAACATGACAAAATTCACTTGGATAACATCCAATCAGTTAATTCCCAGTTTGTGGCAAGTAACGATTTATGAGTAATTTGAAAATTTAATAATGTATGTTTAATAATGTATGTTTAATCTAGTAGAAACAATGCTCACATACATCTAAGAACTGAATATAAATTTCAAATTCACTAGAGAAAATAGCATTTTATGCTCATCACTACTTTCATACAATAAGCATCATTGGAATGTATTAATATTTTGAGTGGAATCTGTATGTATTTCATAAGTAACTAACCCTCATCACGCATGCGCGAGAGGGTTATAGTTGTGCCTTTATCTGTCTGTTTGTCTGTCTGTCTGTCTGTCAGCATTTGATTTCATGAATCGCTGAGAATTAACCTTTAAAACAAGTATTTAAGTCGACCACTTTTTCAATTTTGAGCTAGTTTTCAAATCAATCCAGAGAAACTTCAGCTCCAAACAAGCGCAAGCTAGGTGCAATGACCCTTACTTTCAAGTACATTGGTTTATGCCACACAGCAGTCATGTGATCACTAATAGTTTGCGTATTTTCTTTTAATCACTTGCATCCTAGGTAGTTAGAAGTTGAAGCAATCCAAGAAATCTTAGTTGTGTACTAATGAGCTGAGGGTTCCACCCTTGGTGCTCTAGTTCTAAAAGTTGTTTGTTATGATTTCTAAAATTTCTTCCAATAGAAAATTATTCAATTGGTCCTATTCATCACAATCAATGCCATTCAGTGTTAAAAGGAAATACTTTAAAATCCTTAGAACTGGTTGACAGAATCAAATCTCAAGTGAAAAACATTTGGTGTCAACTATCTCTTGTGGAATCTTTATGCATGATGCAAGTTGTGACTCTCGAAAGTTCTTCCAATATCAAATTATTAATTGGTCTCATTGAACAACATCTGTGTTATTAGTGCTAAAGGGATATTATAACCTTCAAGCTATTGGCAGACTGAAATCTCAAGTGAATAGCTTTTTAAATAATTCTAAACATGTTGTACAATATAGTATACGACTAAGAATGTTGAGCAATTGGGGGTGGAGGATGGGGAGGGGTTACGACTTTTCAATTTTAATATACTTTAAATTCTTAGAACTTAAATAACTAGAGAGCATGCCTATGAGAGTTAATACTGTCAAAAAAGCAACAACTCAATCTTCTGTTCTTCCTTGATGTAAATTAATTTCGTTTAACCTCCAAGCTCTTTGTATGAGTAAAAACATGAAGGAAGAAGACAAATGCCTACATGAATTACTTCAAAGTAATGGTATTAACAACACAACCATTACGGCAGTACTTATCAGTATGTACCATTAGGTGTCCACAGGATGTAATGGTGTGTAGGCATACAAGGAGCTAGGAGGTTAAGTAATATGGGTGAAAACTTGAAGGAAGAAGAGAAACACCTCTTGCTAAATATAATCAATGTATTTCGATCAAGTTTGCTTGATATTCCTCCATTGAAAGGAGCTGATATAACTAATTTAAAAAATGGTGAAAGAATTTACAAGGAAAGGAGGGAGCTACTTAGGAGTAAGAGAGACAAACAAAGGAGGAGAAAAGAATCCATGAGCTGAAGAGAGGAATAAGAAAAACTGAGATCACTCAGGGGAAAAGTGAGCAGGCAAGAGAAACCATAGATAAAAAAAATAAACCAAATTTTGCAAAAGTTTGTCAGGATTGCTAGTCTGGTATAGTTAAGACCCTTTACCAAATGGTTGCCATGCTTGAAATGGAATTTACCAAACTAAGTTGTTCTTGTGGGTTTACTTTTGATATTACTAAATAAGTCTTCAAGTTGTTATCATAAATATCTGTTATTGTGAAAGCTCCGTGGCAAATTCTCTCCATTTTTTGTTATATCTCCCTGAATATTAAGTATTTTGCAAACTTTTTGTCATCCAGTTCTTCTTTTTTATTTATTTTTTATTTTTTTTAATGAACTGATAGAATATTGTAACAGTCTTTTTTAGAATAACCATTTTTCTTAAATACTTTTCCAAATGTTTAATTTCTGTTTCCCAAATTGAAGAATTACAAATTTGTATTGTGTTGTGTTCAAGGCATTTTATAGTAACTATATAAACTAACTTATGGTGATTGGAATAATGTAACTTTTATTTATTCTGATGTTTTTTTTTAATAATTTGCACTTCTTTCTACTGAAACATCCAAAAAAGTAAGGTGCTGTTTGTTTCATGTTCAATTGTAAATAGCATAGATTAATTGATTGTATTTAGGTGGAATATTTCAATCTCTTGGATGTCATAAGACCAAAGCACAAAGACATCATCAGCATATTATTATTATTATGGAGTCCTGGTTTTACATAATACCTGTTTTAATTGTTTATCAAATTTTAATTTACACTTAACTCATAACCTTAGATGCATACTTATGGTATAGTCTACCATCATACTACTTGATCCTTTTTTCTTATGTACATAATTTTCACCAACTCACCTAGTTCATGCAGAAATGGACATCCAGTCATTTTTTTAGTGTGTGTGTTTTTCATCATTATACAGTTACCATTAAAATTTAATAGCATTCAACCATCATTTACTGGTGAGGGCTGCATTCACTTGAACAGGAACAGAACTTAATATTCATTTTGTTTGACCCAATTAGCTACCTGATTAATCACCTTTATTATTGAATTTCTCTTTCCCACCCTTTTCTCTTATTTTATTATTTTTGTTTCATAGTGCGCTTGCGTACAACTTTCATTCCCTAATCTGCTTATACGTGCATTATCGCACACTTTGTTCAGTTACTCGCAAAGATTGAATTGTGAAGTTAGAGTGGCGGGCGAGTGACTCTGCTGGTCCTTCAATTTTAGCTAGTCTAGAAACCTGCTGAGTCTGTGGATTTAAGCCCCACAGTCAGACTATAGATACTTTACATTCAACTAGACAAGTAGCTACCAAACTTAGGCTTCATTCAGCATACCTAAACCACACACTGGATTTCTTCAGAACTGTTTCTAGAGCATCCTTCTAAAAAAAATCCAGGTATAAATTTGCTAATATTTGAGACAATTGTGTAGTGTGGTGTGACCACCCCACAGCAACATGTATTCTAACATCAATTTATTCATGCACACATTTTCACTTAACATAAAAACACACACATATATACAACATATTGTCGTTGGCTGATACATTCTCAACATTATTATCATTTATGCAAGCATGCACATTGTTCAGCCTCAGCGGTTACTTGAAAGTAAGCTTTTGTAAAATTCCGTCTAAAGCTCTAACTGTCATTGAGCATCTTGAGGTTACCAGATAGCTAGTCTCAGGCTTGGTAATTTACAAGCCTAAACTTTACTGCAGAATTGGTAAGGTTAGCCTGCCGAGTACTCAGGTGGCAACATACCGTGTGAATAGTGTCTCTGTACCACTGTGACAGCAGTTAGTTGTCACACCGCATATAGAATGACTAATGTTTTGTTCACCACTTTTCTTCACAATAACGAATTATACTACTATATCTGAAAGGTTCGTAAAAATGAAATAGAGTTAAAGTCTTAATCAAATTACTTGATGAATGTATTTATTGGTGTCCTATACTGATTAAATACTGTTATTGAGTCTTCAACTTAGTATACAACACACTAACATAATATCTTTATGCAAAAATAAAATTTTTAAAGAATCTACTTTTTTATCAGCGTATAGAATTGGCTCATGTTGGTGAAGAGTCCCTTATTGCAATTGCTATGTATTTTTTAAACTTAATTTACTTAATCAAAAACAGAAGAATAATATCTAAAATAATTACACAATAATACTCAAGCATAGAAAAACCTAATCTATATTTGGAATAAACTCAATATTACTTCATAGTTATAAGCCAAAAATCTCTATAAAATCTTGGTGTATTGCAATGAATGTGCATTTTTCTCTTTATTTTTTGTGATAATTATCTTTATCATTCTTAAAAGTAATAGCATTTATTGACAAAGTCTATACTATCATGTAGCACAACAGAAATAAACTATTTAAAATGCCTCATGGCCAATTTAATAAAAGCAGCTGTTATAACTGGACAGCAGTAATATTTTAGTTTAGATGGTGGAATAATTAATTTTCTTATTTGAAGGATTAGTCAGGTCTCTCTAATCTGTTAAATCTACTGCTGCTCTGAACAACAACCACTGAATGGTGCCACGATTAGCCCGATGTTAGCAATAACAGTATTATTGTGATTGATCAAAATGAATAGAATATTTGTAATCTGATTTCATAATAGGTAAACAGTGAAATGAGAACATACACCTCTGACAATATATGGGAAGTTCAGAAGCTTTGGGGAGCTATCTCATTTATCTGTGTATCTTTGATGTTTTCTTCTTCAGAACCTCAAACTTAATGAATAGAGGCTTAAACATTAATTGTGATTGTTTGTGATTTAAAGTGTGCTAGCTATAGAAACATTGCCGGAAAAATGTAACTTAAAACTCACAAATTAATATAACGAAAAATTATCATAAAAATAATTATGCAATATAAAATTAAGGCTAATACTGAAAGTTGAAAAAAAAAGTGCTTCCTTAGCTACTAGGTTTATTATGTGAATATTATTATTCTGTTTTTGAGTTAAACAATTAACATTTGGGCCTTTGCAATGCATGATGCTTGAGGTCAGGTTACCACATCTTGCAACCTGCGGGCACAGCAAAACTAATCAGGATTCTTTCTCTACGTAGAGGTTAGGAAAGGGGTCTAGCTACATTATACTATCATATAGTGTGTGCAAGTAACTAAAAAAAACGGAAAAACCCCCGCAAACTTACGGACAACATGAAAAATGTCATCACGAGCATCTATGCTAGCGAGAAATGCATTGCCAATACCCTACACAATAACAACAACAACTAGAGTTAATTATACACAACAACAAAATTAAATTAAATAGAACTAAGCATGTGGTGAATACAGTAAAAAAACCAGTTAGTAATGAGTATGCAGTGCCACTCACCTGTCCTTCGTGAGCACCCTTTACCAGTCCACAAATGTCTACTACATGCAGGTATGCTGGAATAGTGCTTGCAGGCTTCCAATGATCACAGAGCCAATTGTATCGAGAGTCTGGAACTGGGATGCGAGACCAAAACAAAAGAAAAACACTAACTAATAAACAAGCACACATTGTCACCGAAAAATAAGCACAACCTAATTCAGATTATTTTGTACCAGTAAAGGTGCAAATTTTAGCCATCATCTAAATGAATAACTAGTTGAAGCCTCACACAATAGACTACCAGCCACAGTAGCTAGCACAACATTCACATAAATATGTATATTTATACCGTAGAATCAGTAAAGGTGCACACTAACACATGTATTCAAATACAACAATGAACCAACTATTTAGGTTACTTATTTTCATTAGGATCTATGGTGCAGAATGGGAAGTTCTCCGCTGGTGCAGAAGCTTTAGTGAGAAAATTGAAGGTAGTAGACTTTCTGTGAAAGTAAAATAATGTGAATGCTAAATACATTTTTAAGTTAGCCATTTCTTACCCCACATTAGGCAAACCCCCCACAATGCCACACTTCAGGGAAGCGGCTAAGGAGAGGAATCGTTGCCGCATATGGAATAATTGCTGGGCAGGAAACATTGCCTCAAGCCTTCTTTGACTTTGTCTGAATTTATTTTTTTGGTGGAATGACTTTGTGTTGCTTGCCTAAAACATGAAATTACAAGACTATTTGCAAGTAGCACTCAAACAAAAAGGAATTATTTCTCTGAAATTTCATTGCAAGATTTTTGTCTTTTTACTCAACTGCAGCAAGCTTTTTATGGTAGCTAACTTATCTCATTATAGCTAGTTGTGCATGTACATGTGTCTAAAAGAATAATATGGGGCTCATGATCCTGAAAATAGTATCAATGGCTACATGAGATCATTATATCTCGGTGAAATGAATCTAAATGTCCTCTTACATTGTGTTATTCTGATCTTGAAAATCTAGCTAAGCACATAGTCCATTCTTGGGAGTCATTTCACCATGTCCAGTATTTTAAAGTGGAACTTGTAATTATTATTCAGATTAGCAACAATAGATTAGCAACCATAATATAGACAACCATATAGCTGGCTATAGCTGACATCTGTCTATTAGACATTGTAGCTTAATATTATTCAAATTATTTTGAATTAAAAAGTGATCTCTAATTGTTTTACTTTGTAAAATGTGGCATCTCCAATACTCTCTCTGAATCTTTTTTTTTTTCAGCGGAAGTAAAAAAAATTGCTATTTTTTCTTGTTTTTTTATATTGGCTAAATAGTTATACAACTGACAAAATTTGAAATTGATTCATCAGTATAGATAGTCACCAGAATATTGTAGTTACATAACATGTTTTAGTACTCTACTGGAAATATGATTATACACTTTTACAATATTATTTGTTTTTTCTCTGTTGTCATACATATCACACCCAATTGTGTCTTGTCATGCTTTTATTAACACAGGGCTCCAACTAAATATTTTAAGTGCAAGGACAACATGTCCTTTCAAATGTATTTTGACCTGACAAACTAGAAATTTGACCAGACAAAGTTATCAGAAAAAATTTCATTCAAAATTGTTTTTAGCTACATTGAACCTATCAGCTGCTTCATACTCCAACCAAGTCTTGGTATTGACAGCTTTGTCATTTTCCAGCTTCCATTTTTCCAAGGTGGCTGCCGTTACTCCCCTTTTCTTTTCTTAGGGGGGGGGGGGGGGGGGCAGGAACTGCTGCTGCTACTGGAGCTTCTTTTCATGCTCTTTAAGTGCCAAATCTACCCATGAGGGGTCCTGCACCTTCAGACTCTGAAGCATTCCTCTTCTTGGGAGGCATTCTACTGCTCTGTTTGGCTTTGCTGCTTTTTACCACCACTGTGGAATGAAAATTTGACAAGTAGACAAATCTTGGATAATAATTAGTGCACCAACAGCCTTTTTTATATATAAAGTAACTGACGAAATTAGCATGCATTGGAATTGCCTCCACCAGTAACGATATTATCTACACAATAATTTAAGGACACAAGAATCTGTACCAGATAACTGCTGAATAGGCATTACTTGTACTTCTGTCAACCTTTTACCTAGATCTCGCTGCTGGGCAACAATCTAGTGGGCGGGCACCTTGACTGACCGTTGCCTATGTACGTCTTGCAGCCGGTGGTGTAGTTCACTTAATGCTCGGGGAAGTTAATGGAGTTGAAAGGAGTGAAGTTTCGGGTTGAAAATGTATATCGGTGAGTGCTTCTGGCTAGTTTAGCTTCTTCTCTTATGAAGACAGCGTATGGATGTACCATTTTCATTGGTCAGCTCTTGTGATGCCTCATTAAAATAGCTAACAGATTGCGTGTTCTTTTGGAAGGAGATTATATTGTAATAGCTAGCTAGGTAGTGTAGCGCTGATGATTCGCACCTTTGGTGCTTCATGTTATAACAGTGAAGTTTTGTAGCCAAGGAGCTGACTGTTCATTCGGAAGTTATATGTGGGGTGTGACTAAATCACTTCCTTCTGAGGGGGCTTCGACTAAACCCCCAAACCCCCCTGGGCTACGGGTATTATTAGGTCTCAGTGTAATGTTCTGAAGCTAATGCATCAATGGTAAATAGAAGTTTAAATCATTGTAGTTTATGTACGCTATCAAATACAATCTATCCCCTCTTATCTGGACACCTCTATTATGGCTCGCCTAGCACTCGATTAATCAATTGTGACCGGATTTGTGAAAACCCGGCTAAACGCGGCATCTAAAATTTATTCTACCAGTAGGCTGCACGGGGCCTTGGGATGCCTTCCTCCTAATTTGGAAGCTGTAGCACAAGCCGTCTTCGCCCTACGCACTACAACACTTCAGTTGCTAAACTTATTATTGCTGATTTCGAAAAAACGCGGGGTAAAGGCGTTGCTAAGGTCAGGGGCGTGCCTCGTGTCCGTATACTATTACTGCGTGTCTCCGGGACACTATGAAATAAACCGGTTACAGGCGGATTGAAAGAAGTCTAAAAGGCTTAATGCAGGGCTCCTTAAGAAACTATGACGACGAGAATTGCGTGAGTACGTGAATTATGTAGAATAGTAAGTGAATTAGTTAGCTACGGTTTTTTCCCGGCTGTTAGTGAAAAGCCCGCCAATAATTTCTTAGCAACTCTCCGTACAAGAGTCCAACCAGCTAGTGTTTCTAGCCTCCTAGTGTGAGTTCTAGAGCACGCCAGAGCTTACACAACTGCGTCATAAGCTAGAGCTAACTGGTGTCTATCCATTTCTGCCATAAAAATTTAAAAAAAAAATCGACCCATAAGGCTTTACCCGGTGATACTGAAAAAAATTGTTTGCCGCGTTTAGGCGGATTTTCCCAAATCCGGTCACAATTTAATTCTTACCTTACAAGTTTGCTAACTTGATGACCATTGCCAATCATTGTAGTTTGTACACACTATCAAATAATTCTTTTTTTAAATACCAAACCTGAGCATTGTTTAATTTATGTAACTGATACATTATTGGTATTTCAGGTAAAATATAGCAAGGTTTTGTGTGCTGCCAAGTGTATGCATGAACTATTACTGGATCCTGGTAATGAAGGAGTTGGAGAGACTGTAGATAGATATCAACAAGAATGTCAACTTATGGCAGGTCTCCGACATCCTAACATAACACAGTTCCTTGGTCTGTGTTTCCTTGAGGGATCAGAGCTACCTCTACTGGTCATGGAGAGACTAGAAATGAGTGTGGATGACCTCCTGGAGGGTGCCCCTAATATTCCATTTGCAGTCAAGATTTCTATTCTTACAGACACAGGCAGCGGTTTAGTTTACTTGCATAGTCGAGGATCTCCCATAGTCCACAGAGACTTGACTGCAAGGAACATCCTCCTCACATCGTCTCTGACAGCTAAGATCACTGACATGGGAAACTCTCGCTTGGTAACTTTAAAACCAGCTCAACTAGCCCAAACACTCTCAAAGAATCCAGGGACCACTGTGTACATGCCACCAGAGGCTCTCAGCGAGAGCCACAGATATGGCCCATCTCTAGATGTGTTCTCATTCGGACATCTTGCCCTCTACATACTGACACAGGTAAAGTTAACTTGAATATACAACATCACTATTAGTGCAAAGCTGTTTAAAATTCAATTAATGATTTTCTTAATACTCTTTGTAAGTGTTTGTCTTACATAGTGTTATATCAAATAAAAGTTCACTAATATGATAATATTTATTGATCATTACTCAATATTATAATGTTTATTAAAGAATCAATTCAATTTTAATAATGGTTAGATGTTTCCAGGAGAGCTGCTATTGGCTACACATTCAGATCCACACAATCCTGGTCGAGTTGTTGGTCGCACTGAAGTAGAGCGTCGTGAGGTGTACATGAAAAAGTTGGAGGATCAGTTATTGAAGTCTCATCCTATTTTAGTAGAGATGGTGACTAATTGCCTGCACAATACTCCTCAAACAAGACCTACTGCTGAGCAACTACTGGAGACACTAACACCAGTACAGAATGCAGTGGAGAACATACATGGAGGGAATCTGGGGAGGTCCATCAACGTAGTCAGTGTGCTACACATGAAGGAAACTAAAGAAATGAATAAAAGAATTAAAGAACTCAAGGTAACTATGTGAACTACCATCATGTATGAAAACTATCGAATATTAGATGATTGCATACCTGAACATACACGTATATCAAGCAGCCGATCAACTTAGCTGTATACAAAGTTTTAACCCAATTTTTTTGTCTTAATATGTGATCATACTATCTATCGATTGTACGCGACTTATTACTGTTGTGGTTGCTTGCTTCAATGTTTGTCTTACTTGCTGGCTAAAACAGCAATCATATGATTGAAGCCTATGCTTCTTCAATATTGTAATGATATCTTGGTTGTTGTGATCATGGAAATATATACCTATTCACCCAGAGATATTGTTTACTTGCTATTTTGGAAGTAGCTATATTAAAACTAAAAATCATAAATAGTAGCTTCTCAGCTCTACAAATAGGCTATTTTTTATGTTTCATTTCCTTGTTTTTAACTTTATTTGATTTGTCAAATGTTTTGTCATACTTAATATATATTTTCAGTTTGAAATGTTTAGTTATCGTTTGGTGTGTTATATTATTAGATTTCGGAAAATAGATTAGAAACAGAAATTAAAGAATTGACTGAAGAAATTACAAAACTAGAAAGTGACAGAAGTTTCTTGAATTTCCAAATACACAACTTATTAAAGAGAAACATCAATTGGAGACAAGTGTCATGCAAGTACAGGCAGAAAACAATCAATGGAAGACTGAGAACAATGAACTGAGGAACCAAATAGCAGCTGAAAGAATTCAGTTAGAATCTCATCACAAAGAAGACAAGCTTCATCTAGAAGTTTGCCATCAAAAAGAGAAACAAATTCTCCTATCTGAAGTGGAGCGACTAACAAAGGAACTGGAGCGTATCACCACAGTGTCTATTAGCAAGAAATCGTTAGTAAGTATTTTGCATTCATACAAAGAGTGTTCTTATATTTTATCAAGAGTACTGGCTACTCTAAGTTATGAAATACTGTTAATGGTTAAGTGTAAGTAATCTGGCGTAGACAGGTCTTTTCCAAACTGCTACATGGTGAAAGGGTCTGGTGTTAAACCTGTAGACTCTGTGTACTTGTGGAATACAATTTAACAGTTTAAAATTAGTTTGTGGTTGGTCCAGTTGCTTCGCAATAATTTACACAATAATTCAAATTGATTTATTGTCTTCTGGTTGCACGGGTATTTAAATCCTCAATTGATCATGTGAAATACTTACAGCAATTTCATTGGCCACGCAGAAATATTGTCATCTGGTATAAATCAATATATACGTTTGACACTAGTCTACATGGCAGTTTGGTAAAGGGTCTGACTATGCCAGACTAAAGTGTAAGATGAATTTGTTATGTCAATATATTTAATACTTATTATATGAGTCAGAGTGTGATATGGTGAAATATTTCATGAGCAGGTTAATTTATTTTTATGAGCCAGAGAGTTAAATATCTTACATAAAAAATTAACAATATAGACATGAGTAATGTTATACAAATTTACTACAGATAATGTATTTGTTTAATATTTAGACATTCCCACTAGAACTAAACTGGAGGTGTGGTCCTAACATGCCAGTGACTATGAATGAATACATCCAATCAGTAGAGATAAATGATACAGTGTATGTTGGAGGAGGAGGGACTTACGGAGATGAGGATGCCAACATAGTGATGGCCTATAACATACAGTCCTGCCAGTGGCACACTCTACCTCCATACGGTGCCAAAAGATTTGCTATGACTACCATCAACAACAAACTAGTTGTGGTGGGAGGAAGAAATAGAGATCGCTCTTATAGCCGTGAGCTAGGCGAGTTGCATCCTGATAGCAACCAGTGGACGCACCCCTTCCCTCCTATGTCTACACCTCGCTGTTGGCCTTCAGCTACTTCATACAAACATTGGCTGTTGGTGGCTGGTGGTAACCATGCAGTTTGTTTACAAACTGTTGAGGTACTTGATGTATCCAACATGCAGTGGTCCACTGGACCATCTACACCAACACCATGGAGGATGATGAAGTCTACGACAATAGCAGATACCTGGTACCTCATGGGGGGAGAGTGTGAGAAAGTGTGGCAGAGTAGTCCTGATGTCTATAGTGTATCTCCGGAGGCTCTTGTTTCACACTCCTCATCAGACAGTTCCAACATATGGAACAAACTACCTTCACTCAACTGTACCTGGTCCTGTCCACTCAACATTGGAGGATCTCTACTGGCAGTCGGTGGTTGGGACAAGAAAAGTGTAAAGCCAGTGTCCACCATCCAGCGCTATGTCCCTGAGACTAATACCTGGGTCCAGGCTGGAAAACTACAACTTGCAGTACGTACCTGTACCTGTATCATGGCATCAGACAAGGTCCATGTTATGGGAGGATATGATGGGTATAGCAAACTTAAGAAACTGTTTACTTCTACTATTCACTAATAAACACATCTTTGTTTTTATGGAGTTGTTATGGACAAGTTAGCTGTTATAATTTTAATACTGGTTTCCAAGGTTACTAATGTTTTCAAAATAATAGAAAGCAAATAATTGTATTATTGAATTATTGCAGAAGTTGGTTACAATGTATGCAGTGGGTGTAACTGAGTAGCTAATATAATGTAATACTCACTATAGCTATATATTTTTAAATTTCTCACAGTTTTAATTTATAGTAACAGTTGTTGTCATTAGTTTTACTATAAGTTTACTATGCATTGCATTGAATACAACCATTATAATATCATCATGAACAAACACACACATACATACATGTACATTCATTACAAGGTGACCCTTATTTACCTCACACATTCAATTTTTACTATGAGTTACTTTGAAGACACTTGTGTGGTTCCCTGTAATAGTCTTCCGCATATTGATTACTGTTGCATATCTCATCTCTTTGATGATATTTGTATATTTCTTAACATGAACACAATAAAAAAAAATGATAGTAATGTATTTATTCCATAGTACCACAAACCACAATTGGGAAAAGATGGTGGAAAATAACAAAAAGGAATTAATATTAGAGAACCTATGGCTTGAAAAATTCCTTTTATGGCAAAAGACAGTCCAATGAGTAGTCCCTTCATGGATGGAGGACTCTGAGCACATATAAACTCATAGAGACCTGTGTACAGTAACATATTTGATATTACGTACAAGCATCGAGGAAAGATTACCGACATTGTTGGAATACTTACATCTTTAATAGTTGGGTATGAATAGTTGTACCAATAATATTCAGAATAATTGTGATATTTGTACCGATAGTTGAGACTTGGGAAGAAACAATCTTTTTTGCTGGCTGAAGTATAAAGAATTGAAGCATTTATCATTATAAGAGTCATGATCAGAAATATTATGCCCAAGCCTATTCTTTTTAACATACTTACAGAATAATAACGCATACATTTTCAAAAAATGAGCAAGTATAGCGGAATTAGCAGAACAACAGTTGCTAAAGATAAAGTATTGTCATCAAAGAAATTTAATAATAATTCGGTAAGATAAATTGACATCATAAAAATTTGGCGAAATACTTTGAATGTACCAGAACACAGAATGATCTGCTGCTATCAGTAGTGCAAACACCGGGCTTAAAGACAACAAAATTTTTAGAATTCCATAAAATGCTTTAACATTCTCTACGTCTTCTGTAGTATATGGACCTCCATATATAGTTTTTGCAAGATCTAACAGTATGTGAAAGCACTACGTTGAACAGGAACTTTATGTTGTTTGGCAAAGTGAGTGACTTTATAAACTAGTTTATATGGATTGATTCTAGCTGGAATATTGAGAAACCAATTCTTATTGCGATGAGCTATGCACATTAACACAATAACCATAATACATGGACCTACTACCAGTATTGTAAAAAGTGTGGAACTTGTTATGAACTCTATAGAAAACATGTTCCATGGTTGTACCATTATGAGTTGAACAATATAGTATCCAAACATACCAGTAAAATAAACAAACTTTGATGTTCAGCAGGCGAATCATGAAGCTGATCCATACCAAATTGAATTATGTTAGGCATTGAATCCAATAAAACTGAAGTTAATGGCAACGTAAAATAAAACAGGAACTACAATTAAACCTATGAAACCAATGTCACATCCAACATTTTGTTGACCTGATGTAAACAATTTAGGGTCACATCCCCACTCTGGGTTTGCAGTAAACAATACTATAGATACTGCAATAGGAATAAGTGCTACTATAAAAGCAAATATAAATATTATTAAGCTAGCTTTTATTATTTTGTATCTTCCAAGCACATTGTCCGCTAAATATCCAGCCAATGGATAAAAACACAAACTGATAGCATCTCCTATATATATTATAGTTAACATCCACTGGGATTCCATGAGCAATCTGCTTGGGTTGTTTACTAACCCATATGCTATTCCAATACAAAAACTCCACATTAATGTGATCAAAGCAGCTTTAGAGGAGACACACCAATTATTTGATCTTAATTGTTTAATCAAATTTATTGGTCTATATTTTTTGTACTTTATCAATATTCAGTAAGATACAGTGCGTCCAGCTTAAAGAGTAGAAAGTACAGATCTCAAAACTTAGACTAGTTGCAATCGCAATAAGCTTAGCCATACCTTTTTTGTGTTGTTAGATCCCAATCCACTCGAAACTAAGTCATATAAAACAGCATAAGTATAAGAACTACGCTATCTCCATATACATTTAAAGAACAATTAACAAAAAAACGGAACTTTCTACTCTTTAACTTTTTGCTACTATTCAGTTTCCTGCAATATGGATTTTAAACTGCAAGAATACTGAAATTATAGTCAGCATGCAGGGATTTAAATTGTCCCAAACAACATTATTTTATCATAATTAGGACATTGATTATCCTTTGCAAATTATAGTGTAATTTTCTGTAGAATTAAGTTTAAAGTAATGCTGAATGATATAAAAGAGTTCATGCAGTGACTTACCTAACAATTGAAAATGTTTTCCATTGAAGTCAGAGATCTAAGTCAGGCATTTCCTAAATAGATCCATGGAGGAAGGCTCTGGCAAATTATAAGGTAAGAGGTGAAGACTGTTGAAAGTGAACTAAGTATTAATTCGATTCAACTGGATGTTGTGAGTTGCATATAATTTTAGACCATATTCAGGAAATATTAGACTTATTAGACTTAAATAAGTTAGGGGAACAATGATAGAAAAAATTGTGGTTGGCCAAAAATTATGAAAACAAGAAACATTAATTCTACCTGTCATGATTGGTCAACAAAATAAGGCAAAGAGAAGAGTCATGTAAATCATGATGATTTTACGTCCCTAAATCACTGCATTGGTATGTGAAATAACATTATATTTATATTTTGTATATGTAATCATGTTTAAGGAATTGCTAAAGAGGCAGTGCTTTATGGACAACCCTGAATCCTTTTTTTTTTTTTTAAGTTTATTCTTAATGCTCGTTGTTTAGATTATTAATTGTGCTTTTCTTTTTCAGTAGAAATATTAGTGTTTGTATTTCCTGTAGGTGGAGAGAGGTGTACTCTACTACTCCAGAAACAAGGGAAAGGAGTACGGTTGGAGACAAGTAGTGAGGACTCCTTCAGAAGTTGACCAAGTTCTTCAAAGCTGCCATTCATCCCTTGAAGGTGAAACATTAATATTGTATTAGACTATACTTTACCTGTGACTACAAAAATGTAAATTAATGTATATTTCTTATGCCATGGCAACACATATATTTAAATTGCATCTAATAATTTTGCTGCAGCTTTTTCAAAGACTGGCACTGAAGATATTGTAGATAAAAGTAGTTGTATAAGGTGTTGCCATTAATTTAAATATGAACTAAAATTTGAATACATTGTGCTTGAGCATCAACTCAGACACAGGGAAACTGGAAAGTAAATACTTGTTTAGAGTACATATGAGCAGAATTTCATAGAGAGGAAGGGGTAGACCTGGAATTTCCTCCACCTGGGGGGGGGGGGGGGGGGGGAAATTCAAGGTCAATAAAAAAAATAAATAAATAAATAAAAAATAAAAATTCGAGTTGAACAACTAAATAAAATGAATAAGTATTGTGAAAATTCTGTAATAAATGCAAGGCCAATTTACTCTGAGAATGTAAGTTTGAGGAGCAACAATCCTTTCTTATTCTAACAACCACCTTATACTTTTATGTATTTCGGCGTTATAAATGAAGCTCTATATAATTGACTCACATCACATAAAATGTCAGCAATTGCAAATGAAATGAGTTCAGCTATTGTAAAATAAATATAATAGGTGGACACCTGAAGAGACAAAACCTGGAAAAAAGTTTCTCGACGCTTTTATTGGAAGACATAGTGGATTGATGTGAAAAATTATGTTGTGCAATGTGAGGTTTGCCAACGCACCAATGACGTCAAGTTTCAGAAATAATCAGCCCCTTTACACCCAATTCTGGTGAAACCAAAAGTGTGGAATATGGTAAGAATAATGTTAGTGCATTTGTGTAAAAACATGTTGGTGGGATGTGTTTTTATAGGTTGGAATTGACCTAATTGGTCCACTGCCAAGAACTGAAAAGGGAAATAAATATATAGTTACTTTAGTCGATTATTTTTTGAAGTGGCCTGAGGCTGAAGCTCTTCCTGATAAGAGTGCAAATTCAGTAGCACAATTTTTGTATAAGATGATGTGCAGGTATGATGCTATGTATATGTCCTTATTTAATATTACTGATTCAAATTATATTGTAGACATGGTTGTAGTGATGTTGTAATTTCTGATCAAGGCAAAGAGTTTGTGAACAAAGTGAGCGACAAGCTATTCTCTATGACAAAAACAGTAAACAGAATCTCTTCAGCCTACCACCCTCAAACCAATGGTTTGGTAGAGAGGTTTAATCAAACCTTACAGCGATCACTAGTAAAATATATCAACAGCAATCAGAGTGACTGGGATGACAAATTAGAAGGAGTTTTGTTTGCATACAGAACTTCTGAGCAAAAATCTTCAAAATATACACCATTTGAATTAATGTATTGTCGGTAAGTGTTGAAGCAACTATAGTGTTTGTGGGATGGAAGGGGATGTGTTTGGTGAACCTCAGCCATTGAGTCTAATTGGCTTTGAAGTAACCAGTTATCCAGCCCATCTAGCCCTTTTTTTTCTGATCTCTTCCTATGGAGGGGGAGGGCAGTCCCACAATGTATAATACAAAATCAACTATTATTCTTGCAGTAAAGCAGTTTTACCACTTAATTCAGTCAATAAGTTATCATTTGTCAACTGTAAAAATAGTTATGATATTCTGTACATCTAGATTTTTTCATATACAATGGACGTCTTACTTCCAGAAGTTTTAAGTTTCATTATTATGGATATGTTTGGTGTTGGCAAAAATGAGGTATATGTAGTTGTATTTACACAGCTATTTGGGTCCATAATCATTCTGCTTCTCACTTTTATTAGGCCAAAACTATTATGTTCACTTATGTGAACAAGAGCCACAGAGTACCTGAACAGAGTGAGACACTGCATCATCAGGTTAGTTAAAAGTTAAATTATGCATAATTCTTTTTAATATTATGGAATAATTGTTTGTTATAGTTTCTGTTTTGAGTCCAGAAAGCTGGAAACTTGATGAAGAGCTGAAGAAGAAATTTGATTGTATGTTAATTCCTAATTTCACTACTGTATTGCAAATACTGATGTTTTCATTTATTGCAGCAAAGAAAATAGAAGTAAATGACACTAAAGGTAAGGAATTTAGTAATAAATAATCTAAATTAGATGCAATAACAAAAATGAATAGTAAGACTACTTGATTAAGTACCACAATACTTTGATTAAAGTTAGAAGCCATCGGTCTGAGTTTGAGCTCAACTTGGATGGATGAAGGGAGGACTGGTATGAAGTGGGTTAGATCAAATCCCTCAATGAACCTTGCTTCAACCACACAGATAGCTTATAGCTAGAATTTTAAGAACCCCTTATTCATTATTTAAAACAACATATTTTCTCCCTCCAGCATCACCTTTGTCATCTTCAGCCTCGCCCTTGCCATCTTCAGTCCCACCCCTACCATCTTCAGCCCCACCCCTGCCATCTTCAGTCCCACCCCTGCCATCTTCAGTCCCACCCCTGCCATCTTCAGCACCATCCTTGCCATCTTCAGCCCCACTCCTGCCATCTTCAGCCTCACCCCTGCCATCTTCAGTCCCACCCCTGCCATCTTCAGCCGCACC
>WLWD01002847.1_pt1 | contig 42099 bp, 37 predicted proteins | sample 6712731 | NCBI WGS metagenome assembly WLWD01 (sample SAMN12718690, study PRJNA576275) | sponge metagenome | isolation source: marine sponge | host: Mycale hentscheli | place: New Zealand: South Island, Marlborough, Capsize Point | collected 2014-11-01 | reverse complement strand
CACATCATGGGTGCAAGTTGCAGTCACACATTTATCCAGTGAATTTGTTATTTGACTTGTACGATCATTCATACGATGTCCAAGTGCCAAGCAATGTGCATCGAGTTCACTTTAATTAAAGTATACGACTTGTGAAGCTGTGGAATAAGTTATTGCCTCTGGACATTGCAGTTTACCTCTCTTCTCTCTCTCAGGTACGTCACCATCTGGATGCCCGTGTCTACGCTATAAAGAAAATACAAATTCCCTCGGACACGAAGACCATGAACAAGATCACCAGAGAGGTGGAGCTTCTCTCCCAGATGAATCATGAGAATGTTGTCAGGTAGGCGTGGTGAGGAAATGGGAGGGGGGGGGACCCTGGTCATTTAATCATCATTCCATCTGGGGGAGGGGAGGGGGGGGGGAATTTATTTTGATCATTTCTCGATCATCTTCCTCCTCCCCAGGTACTACAATGCATGGATAGAGACATACACAGAGGAGGAGTTCAAGAAACAGGCTAGCAGTGGTAGCTTTCTTGAGGAAGAAGATGAGGAAGAAAGTGAAGGGTCAGATTCACAACTTGACGTTGACCAGATGGATCCAATGGATTCCATTTCTCGCGAGGAAGAAGAGTGTTCCAGTGATGACAGTAGCTCAACATTGGAATCTGATATCACAAATTCTGATTCTGATTCCTACCATTCAGCTGCCGAAGATGAAGATTCGTTCATCATTTTTGAGTCTTCAGTGATTCAGAATGGGAAGTGTTCTTCACCCAGCACTGTATTCCAGGAAGGAGGGGAAGAGGAGGAGGAGGAAGACAGTGTGTTCATGAGGGACTTCTCGGATGCCTCCAAGGATGAAGATGAAGGAGGCAACTTCTTGGGAAGAATTGAGAGTCAAGTCATGAGGCTGAGTGCGTCTAGATTCAGAGTGTGAGTAGCTGATAACTATGGCAACGTAGTTAGTCATACAGCATAGATAATACAAGTATTGATGCTGCATGTATATGTTGGCTATAGTTTGTTGTTGCTATTGTTGTTGCTATTGTTGTTGTTGTTGTTTACAGACCAACTAATGAATCATCAGAAACAGTTGTTTTTAAAGACAATAGTACCATTAACTCTTCCACCAAGCCAGTGGCCATTGAGAGAGGGAGGAGGAGCAGAGAAGGCAGGAGGAAGTCACGTAGCCCTGGACAGATACAGATATTGTATATACAGGTAAGGTGGGTTGGTGTGTGTGTGCCTGTGTGTGTGTGTGTGTGCCTGTGTGTGTGTGTGTGTGTGTGTGTGTGTGTGTGTGTGTGTGTGTGTGTGCCTGGGTGGGTAGGAATTTGTTTAAATGGTCCAATAGTGTAAAACAAATGGAATGATTTATGATAATATAAAAAATAATTTAGAAATACATTGAAAATTGTGTTAATAGAATAAGAAATTAGAGAGAGTACTATCACCACACACACAAACACACACACACACACACAAACACACACACACACACACGTACACAAACACTAATGGACACAAGATGAGTTTAAAAATTGAGGGTATAATATGAAATTTTGTGTTATTATTAGATGGAATACTGTGAGAATAAGACGTTGCGGCAACTGATAGACTCAGGTGATCTGGACATATCAGAGGACAAAGTGTGGAGACTGTTGAGAGAAATTGCTGAAGGCCTCGAGCACGTACACTCCAAGGTGATCATGCATAGCTCCTCCCCCCCCCCCCCCCCCCCCCCGCCCCCACCCCCCCCCCCCCCCCCCCCCCCCCCCCCCCCCAGGGAGGCCACTAAGCATGCTCCGTTGTGTCTGTCTGTTTGTAGGGCATGATCCACAGAGACCTGAAGCCAGGGAACGTGTTCCTCAACTCATCTGGTCACATCAAGATCGGAGACTTCGGTCTGGCCACTTCACGCAAGCATCCGGTCCATAAGGTAAGGTGATGCACTACTAAAAGATTTTTGTAGACATTATTAATGCTTTCTTCTCAGGCTATTCCACAGGATCATTTGATGCCCATGGATGGTAAGGGGTTATCAGATTAGTTGTGATGGAGATATTATCGTGTGTGTGTGTGTGTGTGTCCAGGAGAGACTGGTCTGGTGGGCACTACTATGTATATGGCACCTGAACTGTTCAAGTCTCTCAAATACACTCAGGTAAGGGAGTGGAAAGGTCAAGGTACAGAGGTCTGATTGCCAATTGGTCAGATAAGGTGTATTAATTGAGCATTACATAGATTACTATATATGTAAATGTTCTTCCAATATATAAAGACATGTAGAAAAATGAGTTTAATTCTGTACGATAATATCTTTAAAAACATCGTAGGAACAAGTGGAATGAGAATACTAGTATAATTTATCTAGTACAATGACACTAGTAAATTTATTTATGTCTCTAGAAAGTGGACACCTACAGCTTGGGTATCATTTTCTTTGAGATGTGCCACGCCCCTTTCTCTACAGGTATGGAGAGACACAAGGTATTGGTGGAGTTGAGGAAACCCGACATCCACTTTCCTCCAACCTTTGACCCCAACAAGCCGCAGGGTCAGGTGATCAAACTCCTGCTTGACCACAACCCTCACCATCGACCCTCCGCCATAGAACTGCTCCAGAACTCACTCCTACCTCCCAAAATGGAAGACGAGGAACTGCAGGAGGTGGGCGTCGCTCAAACTGATAGCTTGGAAGTACTAGTTGAATAATTATGTGGGTGTGGTCACCACCATGTTGGTGTTATTGCTGGCATCTCCCCGAATCACCTAACAGTACAGTGCATGTATTTATGTTCTATTCTGTATTGCTCCTGTGTAGTGTTGGAGATATTTCTGTATATCCTTATATGTATAGAACATGGCTCCGCCCACCAGTCAGTTGTTAGCCATTCTGTGTGTCCTTACATGGCCTTTCCAGATGCGTGTGATTCCATATAGTGTTGTTTGGGCTACCCTCCACAGCAACGCCAAGTACAGATTTAAAGCTTGCATAGTTTATTTCACGTGTTTCACACAAACTTGAGAATCTCAACCTCGTTGAGATGATGAGATGCGATAGGATTGTTTCGGATAACTTATCAATAATTAAAGGAGTTTTGTTGTTATTGTTTTGTTGTTATTGTTTTGTTGTTATTGTTTTGTTGTTATTGTTTTGTTGTTATTGTTTTGTTATTGTTTTGTTATTGTTTTGTTGTTATTGTATTGTTAGGTGTTGCTGCGAACTCTACAGTCTACTAACTCCACCCGCTACCACAGACTCATGAACAAGCTGTTCGCACAGGAAGGCTTCAGAGTGTCCGAGTTCTCTTACTTCATGGACCCACAGGACGGCAAGAGGCGGAGCCACCATGTTGTCAAGGTAAACACAATTATTTTCACAATAATTATCAAGTTCTGACCCTTCATAAAAACTAGATTGAAACTTCCTCACTTAAAGGGGTCTAGAGAGAAGCGAAGGCAAGATGTGAAAAAATCTTAGTATAAAGGTAAAATGTAAAGGTCTTGGAAGTCGTGGGTTGTCGTAGCGCAGTGGCTAGAGCACTGGTGTCTAAAGCCAGGGGTCCTGGGTTCGATTTCAGGTGACAACTAAGATTTTTTTCACATTTTTCCTTTGCTTCTCTGTAGACCCCTGTAAGTGAGAAAGTTTCAATCTAATTATTTTCATCTCTAAATTTTCCTGTCACTCTCACTCTTCCCCTTCAGAGCAAGTTCTCCTTCCAAGCACTTCTCCTGCAGCAGCTGGTATATGGTCGTCTGGTGGCCATCTTCAGTCGCCATGGAGCTGTGGCACTGTCCCCGCCCCTCCTCAATCTCCGAACATCTCTTCAGGTTTCCTCTTCTTCTCCAGACTCACCTGCACAACTTATGGACTCGTTTGGTACCATTCTCAATCTTCCCTATGATCACAGAGTAAGAGAATGAATGAACGAATGAACGAATGAATGAATGAACGAATGAATGAATGAATGAATGAACGAATGAATGAATGAATGAATGAACGAACGAATTATTGATTGATTGATTGAATAAGCAAGTAAATAAATTAATTTATGATTACAATAATAATAGTAGTAGTAGTAGTAATAATAATAATAATGATGATAATAATAATAATAAAACATTCAGCTCCTTATAAATTTTAGGAGCATATACACATCTGTTCAAATATTAATTTAATTGGTACTTTTGTAAAATTGACTCCTTTTCTTTCTTTTAGTTACCATTTGCTCGTTACGTGTGCCACCATGACATCTCTTACTTGAAGAGGTACACCATATCTGCGGTGTTCAGAGAGAGCAAGGTGTTGGGTTCACACCCCAGGGAGCAGTATGAGTGTCAGTTTGACATCGTCACTCCAAATCCTGGCAGGTCAGCACTCTGGGGTTATGGTGCACTTTTCAAAATTTCTAAATATGGCCAACACTTTTCTCATAACTGGCAGATGTGAGCTGGAAAATGTGAACTCCCTTTACCTTTATCAAGCTTCATTTACATTTTTATGTTGGTGTCTGTTTGTCAACAACAACATCTCTGGTGGGTTAGGCTCATGGGCTTTATAGTTTGGTATTTGATTAAATATAGATACATGAGTGCAACTTGATTTCAAACCATTTGTGTATGTTCCAGTTCCCATGGTAACACTCAGTTTCATTTTTGCAGTATATTATACACCTGGCAACTGACCAGTTCAAACTAGCATTAGTTAAATTACTCAGGCAGTAGAATGTGAGCAGGACGAGAGTTTTGTTGTGCTGGTTTCTAATTGTTGGAACAATAGCACAACTTGCACAAGTGAGCGTGCTCATTGTTATTGTGCCAGCAGTGGCTGCTTCTACAGTATTCATTGCCCAAATTCGTTTTAAATTGACTTTCTTCTTTTCCCTCTCGGCCGCTAGCTTGGTGGCAGATGCTGAGGTGATGTACGTTGTGTCTGAGGTCATTGGAGAAGTGCCCGGCCTCATGGAGCAGCAGTTCTGCGTGTGGGTTAGCCACACCTCCCTCCTCTCGTCCATTCTCACGCACTGCTCTGTGGCTGAGGAAAAACACGTGGAGGCTACCAAGCTACTGCATAGCATGATGGTAAACTCTCACTGAAGAGGGAATGGTTGAAGGGTGTGACTAATTTAGAATACTGTATGTGACTCATTTAAGGAGGAAGGGGAAAAAATATATTAAGACAATTCTTCTATTGTGGTCATTGGGGTGGTTGGGTGTGGTAAGGATCGTCAATAATATAACTATAAATGAACCAGGTTAGGCTATGAGTAATAGTTTTGAAGGCAACACAAGCAGAGACAGCTTTATTTCAGTCAGTGAGAGATTTATAGAATAATAATAATAATATATATATATAGTTTTTCCAACATAGCTGCTGTATGTGACAGGAATAGGGATAGTAGGTTAGGGAGTGGCAAGGGAAAGTACCTCAGATTCAATAGAAGTACGTTGACAATAGCAAAAGGGAAAGAATGATCATATACAGTGTGTATTGTAGAATGGGCTGCTACGACCAGCTGATCTGTCCAAGAAGTTTCATGAAGATTGTAGCATTCAGCTCTCTCCTCTTGCTGTAAGTCCTTCAATTCCAATATAAATGCTTCCGTTCCCATTCCATGGTGTTCAATTCTGATACTGATGCTTCCATTCCATTGTTCCGTAGCACAAGACTTTGATGAGGTTTGTGCAGAATGTGCTGAGTGTGACATCCACTGATGAGGTGCAGCTGCTATTGGAGCCTCTCTTCAGAGACAAGTCTGCTGGTGTGTCCTCACTGTCATCACAAGCATGGCAGGAGATCACCACAGTGGCAACTCTGTTCAGAGAGTTTGGGGGCAAGGAACAGGTGTGTGTGTGTGTGTGTGTGTGTGTGTGTGTGTGTGTGTGTGTGTGTGTGTGTGTGTGTGTGTGTGTGTGTGTTTGCACATATAGGGTTGTGTGATGTATTAGACTATTAATTTGTACGATCATTATCATCATCATAATTTGCCATCCATTGATTTTCTTCACGGATCTATGTACATAATATTGAATGGACACTCGTATACATGTATTGTGTCCTATATTCCATTTTGGTTCCTGTCAGTTTCCTTCTCCCCCCCCCGATATTCCAGGTGTACTTGCATCCAGGACTCACTCACAGCCAGCAGCACTTCAATGGCGTCATCTTCCAGTTTGTTCATGCCTCCACCCACGCCAGTCTCAAGAAGAGCAAGCGTTCCAAGAGAACTCCTTTAGCCTTTGGTGGGAGGTAAGTCTTCGTGTGTACGGACAATCTCATCTTCCATCAATATCCCGTGTATCCCTCCCATCACTGAACTTTTTCTCTGGGTTAGGTATGACAAGCTGCTGTGTAAATATCGGAGGCCTGGCCAGAGTGTGATGCAGCCCAAAGCCTCTGTGGTGGGCGTGACCCTCATCAGTGATGTATTGGAAGCAGCTGCATTCAGTGCTTGTGTTCATGACAAGGTACGAAAGAAGTGGAAAAGTGAAAAGAAATGGATGAAAAAACTACAAGAAATGGAAAAGTGACACTCAGTAAAATCATCCGAGTTGTTGTTGTTGTTGTTTGTTTGTGCAGTATCACGCTAGCAAGTGTTCAGTGTTGGTATGCGGGTTGGGTCCGGAGTCTCTCCAAAAAGAATGTGTGGAGCTGGTGAGGGACTTGTGGTCTCATGGCATTTCAGCTGACCTTCTGTACGACTCCATGGAGAAGGACAGCATGGATGATGTGCAGCTATTCTGTAAGGAGTACAAGATACCGCACCTCGTGGTCCTCGGAGACAAGACTCTGCTCATAAATGGAAAGGTATATCTACATATATGTGACCGTCTACAGGAAAACCGGGAACAACGCGGCACCCTTCGAAAAAAATTTTTTTGCACTTACAGAGTTGTCGGTGTCCAGATATTGAGCTCTCCAAGTTTTATCGTCGTAGCTTAAGTCGTTCCCACTATAATAGGCCTAACTGTTCCCTTCCGTCGGCTTGAAACAATACATTTTTAAGAAATCGATCGATCTTTTCTCGATATTTACGCACGCCGCGTTGTGCCCGGTTTTCCTGTAGACGGTCACATATGTAGTTGGTTTGAATTTTGATGTGCATTAATTAAATCAATATCAGTTTCTTCTTCACAATTTCATGTTTAATACACTTGAAATTGCTATTTAGAATTAATAGTACATACATATGTGCTTCCTGATTAATTATTCCTTTGTTTGTTTTCTTCAAGGTTAAACTATGGACATTTGAAGGTAATAAAGTTGTGGAGAAACAGGTCAAGTCCGTGGAATTGTTGGAGTTCCTACAACCAAAACATGTTACCGTGGAGAGGTCAGAGTCCACGGAGTCAAAAGACCTCACCAGGCAAGTGAAAATAATTGTGGTTGTTTTGATTGTTTTTGTTTTGTTTTGGGTTTGTTTAATGTAACACATGTATGTCCATTATATTAGCTGTTTGTTGTTTATTTTATTTGCTTGTTTGTTGTTTTGCTGTTGTGATCCTACAGAGGTGGTTCATCAGAGAGCCCGTCATCGGGAGGAGTGCCCAAGGTCAACACTACCGCCATCGTCCACAGTGCCAAAGTTACAGGTCACCAAAAGCGTCGATATCACGACCAGGTATGCAGAACTGGTGGACATTTTCACACACACACACACACACATACACACATCATAACATTTATGTGTGTGTGTACTTAGGTCGTGAATAAGCTCCACCCACTACTTCAGAATTTTTCCATGAAGCAGCCGCTAGAAGTGATAGTGGTGGAACTGAAATGTGACATCCTCTGCTCTCTAGCTGCACTACTGAATGTTAGTGGATGTTTGACACATGTACATGCACCCTCACACATGTACGTGCACGCTCCATGTACATGCACGCTCACACATGTACATGCACACTGTCACTCGCACCTTGGAGACAGAGAGAAGACAAGTGTGTGTGCACAACTTGAGGGTGCACTTGCACTATCAGCCATTGCTGTGTTTATTGATCTATTTGTTTGTTTGTTTGTTTGTTTGTTTTGTTTGTCTTAGAAAATGTTGGGTACTAATGACTTGGACTTGTCAGTCATTCCAAAGACAATCAGTGAGAGGTTCGTGTGGAGTTTCTGCATGGATAATGTGTAATGAATATTGTGTGTGTGTGTGTGTGTGTGTGTGCGGGTATGATTTAGACATGTTGAAGCCAGCAAGAAGTACATTAGCAGAATATGTGACTATATCTTGGAATTGCTTAGCAACAAAAAGAAAAGTGGACAAAAGTGAGTTTTGTTTAATTGTTTCTAGTAACCATCAAATCAAACGGTATCATTCTACAGCTATTCAACTTGAGAAGATGTGCGTTTGTTTTGCTTTAAGTTTGCTCAATAGTAGATTAGATCACTGTCAGCAAATGCCCATCACCAGTGAAGTACCTGAGAATGGGTTTTTTTCTTTCTTTTTTTTTTTCTTTTTTGTTTTGTTTCATTGTTATTGTTGTTGTTTTATCTGTGTATACCAGAGGAGGTACTTACTACTTTTTTTGTAATGTAGGCTTCCAGTGATATTCCTGTACAGCCACACTGCAGAGTTTGCTCAGATCCTCGTTAACCTCCCAGCAACGACTTAAAATTTGCTACTCACAGTCACTTAAAATGGCAAAATACTTGTTTTTGTAATACCAAATCAAATTGATATTTTTATTCACAACTTTTTTCCCCACTCAATTGTCATTTCATAAACTCATCCTGCACTACCTGATTCTCTGATTAATTGAGCTCAAAAAGTACAATATTTGTTTTTGTCTTCCATCATTTATTGGTTCTGAATCAACAGTGCAGTGCAAATGTTACTGTATTATATAGTTTTCATGATCTAATTACTTCAGTATGAACTTGTTTTTAATTCATAGCTACCGTGTTTGCATGGATGAGGTGACGTAAGGTCGTGAAGTCAGAGTGAGCGGATTACCCAATGCATCACATCTTATTGTAAACAGCTCATTATTAAAGGGGTATCAGTCATGTGGAGTAGAAATAACCAATTTGATAAACTCACATAATTAATCATAAGTAATCCTTTTTATTAAATTATTCAAATAGTATAAAAACTGCATAATATAAGACAATGGGAATAAACAGTGCAAATTGGTTCACAATGAACTAGCTAGATTGTACACTTAACATTGGGTAGGTAAAGTAACATTAAAACCAAATTCAGCCAATAATATTGTTAGATGCGGGTGTGTGTGAGGAGGTTTTTGCCAGTTCTAGTCTGAGGGGTCGATGATGAGAGGGCACATGTATTCCGAGTGCTTCACACCCAAACTGTATGATGGAAGCTTTCTGTGGCTGACGGTCACTTTCTCTGGAGAATGAGCGCCTGGACCTGGCTTCTTGGTGGAATCTGCAACACACACACACACACACACACACACATACACTGATGATTCTTATTGGTCCACATATTTTCATCTTCTATGAATTAAGTAGCTGCCTACATTCATGGGTGCTTTCTTTTGTTATGACATTTTTTTAGGGAAATGAATATAAGGTCTAGATTGATAGCCGCCCAGTAGTCGGTGTGTGGAGGAGTGTGCTGCAGGTCACATGAATAGCCGTGTAACCAACTTGTGCAGCAAAGATAATGAATTTATTAAGGTTGGAAAAAATATACATATTATAGCTATGTATTATATAAAAGTGACGATTATTACTACTCTTATTAAGTGATGACCCTTACCTCCTGGCATGAAGCTTCTCGACAGCATGGAATATGTCGGTGCCTTCTTCTGGAAGAAGTTGGGATCGGTGGTGGTGTATCTGGCAGGACCTGGAGTTTTGGCATAGTCAGTGTCAAAACTACCGAGGTTGATTCGCTTGGCCATCGAGTAGCAGGCAGAGGCCGAGCGGTTGGGAACTCTTGGACCAACCATGGAAGGAAGAGAGTACGAGTTTGGAGATGGATTGCAATCCCCTGGAAAAAAAAAAGAAAATAAGAAGATACAAACAGATAACTGAATTGAAGAAGAAAGTAAAACAGTATATCTATTGGTTGATGTTGTTGTTGTTGTTGTTGTTGTTGTTGTTATTAATTCAATTACTTTTTCTGTATCGACTCCTGGATCCCATTGAGTACGATGGCATCAGCTTTTCTCCTTGGAAGCACGTTGGTTTAGACTCCGGAGCATAAGTACCAGGACCGGGAGTGTTGAAAGGCTGGAGCTCCTTGTGACGAGAAGCAAGCGAATAGTGCGGATTGCCATCAGGACCCTTGTAGGTTACGGAAGGGTCGATAAAGTGGGCTGGCCCTGGTCCAAAGTCTTTCTTGAAGACTTGGGAGAAACAAGGATTGATAAATTGCAAATGGATAGGGTTCTTGTCACTAAATAAAAGTTCTTACATGAAGTTCCAAGCCTTTTCCCAAATGAATACACTGGATGCAGTTTCCTGGAATTGCAGTGATTTACCCCACCTGTTAGTGGGCGGAGGGCGTACCTAGCTGGACCTGGGCCTGCACAAAGAAACAGCGACAATAAAGTCACGTATGGAGCTATGTTTAGACATTGCGCACCTCTTTCCATTGCTGCGATTTTCGGCCTTGCCACTTGAGTTGCTCCTTCACCTCCCATCGTTTACAGCTGGAGGCTCGAACCGCAGAGTTAAACAATAAGACTGAGCTGACCGCAACAATCAACACTTAATGACTGCAAGCTACGAGACCCACCCCCTTTTAGCAAATAGGCTGCGACGTTGAAAAATGCTCACGGCAAACTACAACAGTAGCAACCCCAATGCCTTCTAAAGCTAACTAACTAAACGCAGGCTCTGTGAGACACTTCTTATACACTGTTGTTACAATATTGGTGAAGCTATGGTAACGACCGCAATATGAATAAAACATTAGTGTACTCTGTTGTGTAGGCTATAGCCAGACCCTTTACCTACCGCATCACTCTATGAGAGCGCACTGCGCGCTGCACAAAAGGTAAAGATCGTTTTCTCCATAAAGCAGTTTTTATACAATGGCTTTCGGTTGCATAGCAGTTACAAGAAAAGTAAGTCCTATTAAATATGTATTGTTTTCATTTATTCGTACTAAAATGCAAATACAGATTTCTCTAGGTTATAGGGTGTTACCCTATTTAAAATGGCGTGGATTAACTTTAGCAGCAGAAGGAGCTCTAAATTCCGATACCATTGACGACCCAGTGAGTGCATCTTAATAGCTATTTAGGAAAATATTTGAGTTAGCTCTTGAATATACAGATTGGTCTCTCTCAGAAAGATGTATCTAATGTCTACACTGTCTCCAACAAAGAAGTGAATGACTTGTATCCAAGAGGACTTCGTAAAGATTTCATCTCATTAGTATGTGAAATTTGTGAAAATTTAAAGTGGTACTGTATTGCCTTTTTCACCGCCAGTCAGAAACATTTAAAGAGACAGGATGGCTGTTGCGACCACAGATCTACGATATTCTGAGTCAGCTGAGGGACAGTGAAACTCCATTATCAAAGAAGAGATATCTCCTTCGTATCCTGCCAGTGTTATATGTTGTGTGGATATTGATAGTATTGCCATTCTTAGAGTCGTTTAGTTTCCTGAGTGCTATGTGGGTAAGATGGAGGAGATGGCTGTGGCAAGACGCTAGCTAGTGGACAGATAGTGCACTGGTGTTGGAAGGCGGGATGGTTTATCATCCATGTACCTGGGGGTAAGACTATTAGATGATGATTATAATAATAATAACAGCAACAATATTAATAACTAATACAAGTGTTAGCAGGGCCACTGAGCTAATCAAATTCATTGGAGTGTACATGATATATATTAGAACTCCTATTACTGATGATACTTTACCATTTGTCATATAGACACAACAAAATGAGCAGCAGCTTCATCATAGTACTGCAAATTAGACTCAATATTAACTGACATTGGTTAAATTTAATAAGCACAATGATGGTAATGGTGAGAATGGTACACAAACCAAGTTAGACGCTTGCATCAAAGTATAGGTCAGCACAACAACAGGCGTTATATACATATATATTTTGTACTTGCAGTGTCATTTTGGGCACACTCCAGGAAGGAGCTGCGCCAATCTATGCACGACTCTTACATGTATGACCAACCCCAGGAGGCCGCCTCGTGGTTAGGCTCCTTCAAATTGATCAATGCCAGACATCTGAAAACGGTAGGTGACGTCTGTGTGTGTGTGTGTGTGTGTGTGTGTGTGTATGCTGTGGATGTTTGGTTGCTTTGTTGAATTAGATGAAGTTGAGTGAAGGTAGAGTTTGGAGCAGACACGAGTCTTCAGAGCCGGGGGATGAGCTGATGGGTGTGGTTGACCTGGGCATACATAAGCCGGCACTAGCCACGGATATCATTGCCGTGTTGCTGAAGGAGGTCATTAAGGAACACCAGAGGTCAGTTCTCAAATGGTAAAGGGTTTATGCACTGTGTCTTGTATATCATTTTCTAGGCGAGCAACTGCAGAGTCTCCTGAGACTGAGAATTTTCAGATGTTGCTGTCCATTGACGAGTTCAACAGTTGCTACAGTCCTTGTGCAGCCGCTGTCAGCAAGCTTGAAAGTGTAGGCATTGGTAATATAGATTAATGTATCTTCCAAAACACGAAAGTATCAAATATTTAAAAAAAAATGCATTTCAAAAAAATCACATTTCCTCTGTATTACAATGTTCATCTTCATCGTATTCTCCATGAGCAGGCTAGGGCAAAGTTGTACAGGTTGAGCTAGAAATATGGTGACCCTGTCACACTCTATCTATATCCAGGCCCTTCTTTACTCTAGCTAACTGTCTAACCAAAGCCATCCATGTAAATGTTTCCATCTCCTTATTTTAAGAAATTAGGATTGCTCAAGAGTATATGAGACAATATTAAGTTACCATGTGCATGAATGTGTGTGTGTGTGCATGTGTGTGTGTGTGTGTGCGTGTCAGCATTGGGTCATAAAAACAAGTGTCACATTTCCCAGCAATTATTAAGTGTAACTTTCCTGTATCATACATTTATAGTTATTAAGTTTTGTATCTATTTAGTTGGAAACGCGGCAGTTGAACTTACTGAAGTACTTCAGGGAGCTAGTTCTCCCGAATGAGGTATGTGCTTGTTGTTATTTTTTCTTTTTGAAAGTATTAGAAACTGAGCCCTTTATTGAAGCCGACAGAGCACATCGTTGTTGGCAACCGAGAGAAGCAAGTGGGACACTCTCAGGGGTAACACAATTGAAAATCAGGGAAATCTGTTTGTGTGTATAAGTGTGTGGACGTACGTATGTCATTTTGTACTTTGACCCTCACATATTTGTGTTTGCTTCGTTGTCTACTCCTTTCCATATCTCCACTAAACAGAATCTTTCGGTTTAGCGATCACTTATCATTTAAGGAATTTAATTGTTTACTCCTTTGTACTGGGTTGTTTCTAAATGGCACAAGACGCACTTAGGTCTTAGAAACTTACTGTTAGACTCAACACTGTGCAGTAATTCTTTAGAAACTTCTTGTTTTTTCAAGTCGCAAAATGTTATGGCGAAAGGTTACTATGGTACTGAGACCCTTTACCAGACATAATTTCAAAAACTCGGCAGTATATAGTAGCTGTGAGCGCTTATTGTTAAAAGATACTGGTAACTCAGATAGTCAGAATGCGATGTTATAGACTACAGATAATACCAGTACTCGGTAAAGTTGAGGTAAGAAAGTAGTTCTGTATTTGTTAGCTAGTGTGTGGTCACAACGGCTACGCACTTATACTTTCAGAATGGACTGATAAATTCTTTTGAAGTGTTTTGTTTGTGCACAGGCTCGCTCGCCATTTGTGCTCAAGCACATCACTAGTATTACCATACAAGTCCTTGTAAACTATGTGTGTTCATGTGTTGCCTGCCGTGTTGGCGGGCAGTTCCCGGGTCCTATAGTTTTGTCTCTGACCAGAAGAAAACTTTTCAAATTCTTGCCTCTCACTACCCTACCTGAAGATCTGCTAGGGAGGAAGGTAAGTGGCTTCAAACTTTAGCTACAGTATGTAGTTCTTTGCAACTCACTTGAAAAAGATGTGTTTGTGGTAATAGGGAATGATGGATTTGATGGGCTACAAACACGTGGAAGTGGGCGAGTTCTCCCGGCTAGAGAGCGACAATCTGCTCAAGTATTACAAACGCAAACGCTGGGTGAACAGAGGCAAGTTTGGTATTATAATATAGCCCCGAGGCATAGAGTAAGAGTGAGGATGTGTATTTTTGTTCAGAACCTTTTGACCGAGTGTGTGAAGAGGTGTGGCACTTGTCTGGAGGCACTCCTGATGAAATTTACAAACTCTCCCAACAACTCTAGTTCAAAGTTGGAACACTCACCCGCTCCAATCAGTCATAATAATTTTTTTTTTTTTTTTTTTTTTTTGTCATACTACTACAAGAGCATAACATCTATAATGTAAGTAAAAGTGGCTTTAGAAACTCTACTTCCTTGTAGCCTTTTGTGGGTGTGGGTGATTGTAAAGGAAGTAGGAAGTAGATGCTGTGAGCATTTTTCTAAGAAGATTGTGAGGTGTGCAGAGTGTTTGGTAGAGGTGGACGTTGAGGAGGTTCTGCTGGCAAAATTATTCCACTTCCCTTTCTCCTTAAAAAAAAAAAGGTAGCCTACCTTCTGCTGTTCACCTGCTTCTGAAGAAACTGCTCTTCTGTGGTTCAGTCAGTTGCTAGCTGCCACTAGTTGAATCTAATCTACCAAGTCCCAACCACACACATGACTATTCTCTCCCATTATTTATGTTCTTTACAAGTTGATGTATGTGCTTAACTGTTTAAGCAGACTCAACCAAATAGTCAGCACTTGATATAGTAACAACCAGCTGCTTTCCACTTACCACTGAGTGACCAACATAGCCACAGACTTTCAATGGCAAGATATTTAATTTTGCCACTCTATGAATAGTTTATAGCAACTTCCACTAATCCATGAGTCCTCCAGCTTCACTTTTGTACCGACAGTGTCAGTTTAGAACGAGTAGCTAAGTACACCAGAATTAAAGAGATGTGCAATTATTATTGAATGCCACAGACCATACCCTCTTGTCCCTGCTGGACTTCCTGTTGAGAGGAATCATATACTAGCAAAATGTTCCAGCCATTCAGCCCATCTGGACTTTCTATTCAATTGACAGTTCAGATAGCCTTGCAGATTTCCCCTGCCTAATTGATGGTTGTTGAAGATACTGCAGATCTCTGGAATGACTTCTTGGATGTATATCCTATCCAGCATTTAGAACATTTGGCAAGATCGTTTTTAATTTTTGTTTTGTTTTGTTTTGAGATGCATTTATTTACATGCATTTATAAGTCACAAAAAATATTTAAAGCAATAGTAGTGTTCCCAATCCTTATCTTTAATAGAATAATAATACATTAATAATTTAATACAGCATATCATTTTGGGGTAAAATAAATCTAACACAAAATATGATACAAAAACAACTTAGTGACTCTATTGTTATAAAAAAAGAGAGCGAGGTGAAACATGAATTTAATAAATTGTCTTATCTAGTCCACTCCCTCAAAGCCTTCAGTGTTCTCCACAGCAATGCGCAACATCTCCTTCAGTTTGTGGTAACTTTGGTAAGGTGGCAAGTCCAGTCTGTTGAAACTGCATTGAGAAATAATACAACATGGTATTGAAGACACCTGCTTATTCAGTACAATATTACCAGAAGCTTCGCCCACTCACCAGGTGTGCGCTCGGGGCAGAGACGTCGCCACTCCAGTCTTCTTGATACAGAACTTCCTGGGGCCCTGGCTTCCTTGCAGTTCCGAAAACCCATTCATGGGTACCTTGGACGTTCCTGTGACAAACTGCAGCAGTCTTGCCCTCATCTCCCCATCATAGTTCTCCACTGCCTTCCAGAACCACGTGACGACCTGGTCCGTGTTGGAGTAGCCATTGTATTCCGTGTGTGCCTTCCAGTCCTCCACGTCAATCTGAGCCAATCCTCCCAGCAAGTACTGGAACATAAACATTGGAATAGAAAATGATACTGAGACCTTTGGAACTAAATTATGAATTGTCACTGAAATTTATGTTTTGCCAGATGAAGCTACCTACTATTGAAAATAAGCCAAACAACTATAAAAAACAACAAACATAACTACTCCATTATTATATAAAATAGTAAGGAGTTTGTCTTTATACCTCAAGTTCTCTCTCGTCAAATACTTTGATGGTTCTGAGAGGCACTAATGCAGAAAACCCCTACAGGCAAACAAACAAAACAAAATACTAATTAGCATTGTTGAACAGATGTTTACTCCATCTTACTTCCAAAAAGGCGTCCATTTGCTTAGTGACCCGGTCAGCAAACCTCCACTTTATCATCAAACTAACCAATACAACAACACAATAACATGACTGGTAACAACAAACAACAACACAATGATAACATGACTGGTAACAACAAACAACAACACAATGATAACATGACTGGTAACAACAAACAACAACACAATGATAACATGACTGGTAACAACAAACAACAACACAATGATAACATGACTGGTAACAACAAACAACAACACAATGATAACATGACTGGTAACAACAAACAACAACACAATAACATGACTGGTAACAACAAACACAACACAATAACGTGACTGGTAACAACAAACACAACACAATAACGTGACTGGTAACAACAAACAACAACACAATGATAACATGACTGGTAACAACAAACAACAACACAATAACATGACTGGTAACAACAAACAACAACACAATGATAACATGACTGGTAACAACAAACAACAACACAATGATAACATGACTGGTAACAACAAACAACAACACAATAACATGACTGGTAACAACAAACAACAACACAATGATAACATGACTGGTAACAACAAACAACAACACAATAACATGACTGGTAACAACAAACAACAACACAATGATAACATGACTAGTAACAACAAACAGCAACACCTGGTGACTCACTCAATGTACTCTTTCTTGTTCTTTTGTGTGACTGCTATGTTCCTTCCATTGGGCTTTAGATCAACCTGTACCACCTGACACAGACAAGACTCCATAATTACACACAACTGTATCCATTCATTCTAACAACCACTTGTTCCCTGCTGTATTTATACTCTTCACTGTGTTTGCAACTGATGACCCCTTACCTCATCAAACACTTTCTTGTTCACACTGAAGTCTAAGCACAGAGGTTCTGGGTCATTCTCAAGGATGTATGTTATGCTGTTCCACATCTCCACATCCTACAACAACAAACAATTCATAACAAACAAACAAACAAACAAACACATGTAGCTGCACTGTGACATATTGTTCATACAGGTGACTACTTGTGATGTGTCACGTGACTGCATGTAATGTGTCATGTGAAATGACTACATGTGATGTGTCATGTGAAATGACTACATGTGATGTGTCATGTGATGTGTCATGTGACTTCACCAGACGTGTGAGACTCACCACAGACTGCATGTCGTCCAGTGTGATGGGTTTCTTCAGCATCATTTTATAGAAAGGTCGGATGAAGAAGGCTACAAGGAATGGCACACACAGAGAGAGAGAGAGTTGGTTTGTTACAATGCATACACATGAGAGGCAATGCCTACATAAAACCCAGCACAGAAGTCTACCTTTCAACATACATTTGGTCGCAACTTTGGAAGGGAAAAACAAAACTAAACAATATTACCAACAACAACAACAACAACAACAACAACAACACTATTTTCATTTTTAACTTCCTTCGTAGTAATATTATAGTTCATTACAGAGACTGCATGAACTATAATATTACTATGAAAAAGTTAAAAATGAATATATTATGTTAAGAACGTAGTAAACATGCCTCTCTATAATTACACTCAATTCCTCTTATCCAGGCACCTTGGGGCCTGAGGGTGCCCACATCCCAGAAATACCTGCTACTCAGGGAAGTCTAAAAGACCATAGTTTCTACAACTACACATTGAGACAACCCTCTATTTGTTTCCAAGCTTAAGCACATTCCTCTGTCACTTGCACTCCTCGGTAAGCTCCTCCGCAACTCTCTGGAACTAGAAATAACTCACTTGCACTCTCACAGTCAGAAATAGCCATCAACTTAGCGAAGTTGCGTTGTAAGAATTGATAACTTGTGTGGCTAACTTGTGCGTGGCAAAAATGCGTACCATAATAGAGGCGTCTGGATAGAGTGTACAAACCACACTTCCTCCCTTCCTCCTATTACAAGTAATTGGCGAGCGATCGAAGCGAGCGAGACACTCACAGGGGCTACACCATCGAGATTCCGTGGTGTTTATTTATTTTTGCGTATATATGGTATGTGCAACTCCTTTTTTCGCCCGCGCCACTAATTACATAATTTGGTAAAGCATTTTGATAAAACAAAGTCAATGAACCCATTCGTTGACCATATGAGTTGCTGGCCTTGAAAAGCAAGCTACATGTAGTCTTGGAGCAGAACCTGAGCACCTGAACTTTTGTTAAAGCATAGCAGACCCAACAGCACTATTTTCTCTTCACCGTCATTGAGTAGGTTAGGTCAAGTTAGATTTTAATAACTACACTAGTGGTGTCTTCAGCACAAATGGCGAGCAAGCTAGCCTAGCTATAACTAACTATGAGCTACAACCCTTGGCATAATTTATATAGTTGTTGAAATTGAAATGTTCTAACTTGGCGCTTAGGTCTGCCCAAAGACTACATGTATGGCTTACTTTTCAAGTCTTGACAGTGTTAATTGGTTTATTATTTTACCAAGACACTTTACCAACTTATGCAATCAGTGGCGCGGGTGAAAGAGGGGTGGCACGTACAATATTAATAAAAAAAAAAAAAAAAAAAAAGTAAACACCATGGAGGCTCGCTCACCATTTGTGCTGAAGCACACCAGTAGTATTGCCTACTTCCTTACCATCCAGGAGTCTGTTGTGATACACGGCCATTCCACACACGCGACCTATGAACCTGAAGTAATCCAAATGATTCTCATTACACAGACCTGAGTCAGGGTTGATCTGCAGTGTATAATCATCACTACAAACAACAACAAACAACAATAAACATACGTCAACACAATGCTACACCAGGAAAAAGAAATGTTCGCAACGTATATTCTCACCTGGCAGAGTATTCGAACAAGCCATAGTACGGGTTGAACATCTCGTGAGAGAGCAAATAAAACCACTCCCTGGCCAGCCCACCGTAATCAAGGCCAGACTCTCCGTCAAATACAACATAGAGGCGAGACTTGAGCTTCTCCGTGTCACTGATGTTCATAATGACATTGTACGAGTCTTCAAACAGACGGTCTCGTCTGCACGGGATCTCACACTGGTTAGGTATTTGATGCTGCAACAACAAACCAAATATCACACTCACTCACACATACACACTCACTCACACATGCACACTCACTCACACATACACACTCACTCACACATGCACACTCACTCACACATACACACTCACTCACACATACACACTCACTCACACATACACACTCACTCACACATACACACTCACTCACACATACACACTCACTCACACATACACACTCACTCACACATACACACTCACTCACACATGCACACTCACTCACACATACACACTCACTCACACATACACACTCACTCACACATACACACTCACTCACACATACACACTCACTCACACATACACACTCACTCACACATGCACACTCACTCACACATACACACTCACTCACACATACACACTCACTCACACATGCACACTCACTCACTATACACCCTGCATCAAATACTCTACATACAGATATACAACAGGTGCATTCAATTATTATTATATAGTTTAAAATGTTACCCCTCTCCTCTCCACACTTCCCATGCTCATTTGAAAAAACAACGAACAACATAACATACTAACAATTGGTGAATTGAGTGAATGAGACACTCCCAGTAGTATATCAATGTTTCTATTAATTTGTAACGAGCAAAAGAATTGAAAAAAAAACAAAGATGAAATTGACAACACTGAATTTTCTGCTTACCAAATGCCAAATACAACACACCTAGTTAACCAGAATCCAGAATAATAATGAGTGGATTGTATTCAGTTCAGAGAAATGCTGTGGTTAACACTTCATTGATCTGAGTGTTTAATTTTTTAAAGCCATGGTAAGCAGTGGCCTTTTAGCAGAAGCTCGAAAACCTCTAACACTACTTAGCCATTACTCACACACACACACACAGAAATATAATGGGCCTAGAACATATTGCATTTCTAGTTGTATTTGTCTGTTCTTCAAATTATAAAAAACAACAACAACAACAACCAACAACAAAGTAACAACAACAACAAGAACAAAAAATATAAACATTTTTAAACAGTCAAATTGACAGGAAATTATTTTGGGGAAATCTTACAATCAGTTGGACTAATTCTACCTATCTTAAAAATGAAACATATCTTACCCGTGGAAAAAGTTTCTGCTTGAAGTTAGTATACTTCTGCTTGTAATCTCTAGAATATTGTATTTTCTAGAGACACAACACAAAATAATAGTAATAATAGTAATCATACACACAAATGTCTACACGTACAGCCGTGGGCTTGTTCTTGGCCAAGAGTCTGGGATCCTCCCACTGAGTGGAATGAGTGTCTGCACATCACATGCAACAAGCAGTCATCACATGCATGTCACATGACCATGTAACCCAATCAATGATAATCTGCAGTCTATTAACTTACTGTGGTCAATATAGAATATGCGACCATCTTTCATCTGCTTCATCACCCAGCCATCCTGAACACAAAATATAAATACTCGAATTGTATGTGTGTTTGCATGTGTGTGTGTGTGTGTGTGTGTGTGAGTGAGTATGTGTGTGTGTGTGTGCGTGTGCGTGATTTGCTCACAGGTAGAGGTCCCAGGTCATCCTTAGTCATGGATTTAGTGGGATGGTCCCAGGTAGTCCTCTTGGTGTGATGGTCCACGTAGTAGGTGCGGCCGGTCTTTGTGTCTTTACGAGCTTCCCAGCCTTCAGCGAGATCAGACTCCTGTAAAAGAGAGACATGTATTCAGGGTTTCATGTGGAGGGGGGTGAGCAGCTGGGCATAAAATCTTCCATCCCTCCCCCCCCCCCTCGCCCCCCAAAGCCTCATCCCCAGTGATACATCCTGTATGAAACTCTGTGTACTGTACATAGTCTTTATCCTTTAATCCTACCTGTTCCACGGGAGTGGGCGTGGCAGGTGCAGGATCCACAGTTGGCTTGATCTCCTTGAATCGAGGCTTCTCCCACGTGGTGATCTGGCTGGTGTGGTCGATGTAATACAGTCTACCAGTGGGACTCATGGAAACCTGCCAGTTCGGAGGGAGACCTTCTGCCTATTAACACACATACAAACACATACATGCATATCTGTAAATGCACACATACACACACACACACACACTGATATGGTATAGTGATTTCATTGGGAGGGTTGGTTCACAGAATAATATAACGTGTTTGCTATAAGTTGTTCCGTAAGATTAATTAATGGAAGTGGTATTCAACATTCACCACAAATCAAATCCATTGCACCAAAAAACAACTACAACATAAGTTATATGTCATTAGATCTGGAGTGTGTGAAAAAAAAAGTCTGGTCATGATGGACATTCCCCAACTACTCCTAACACACATACACATACACACACATACACACACACACACACACATCACTCACAGCTCTTTGTAGAGCAGTACTCAGCTGAGGTCTGGCTGCACTCGAGGAAGGGGAAGCCCCTCCAACATTAGCCGTGCTAGGCCCCGGGCTCCTACTGACTCCTCCCACCTGGTTAGGCTGAGCAGGTGAAGAAGAAGGAGATGATGAGCCAGTGCCCTGAATATCGAGTGTTATGGCAGCCAGTGACTGCAGAACGGACTCGACATCAGCATTGGGCGGAGACTCGTCCGTGACACTCTCCTCCTCCTCATCCACACGACCCGGCATGTTTGCCATGAGATCGATGCTGTGAGAACGCCCCAGGAATTGGCGAGGGTGAGAATGAATGGGCTGAGGGGCGGAGGGCTGAGGGGCGGAGGGGTCCAGCTGGGGAGCAGAAGGTATTGACTGGCTCGTTTCAGATGTCTGAGGTGGGCTCACAGCTGAGGCTCCTCCCCCTCCTTGTGCTTGGGGTGTGGCTGAGGCGTTCGGAGGTTGGCGGCGACCCATTCTGGTAGGATGGCGTAGGGACACTTGCCGATGGTGATGGTTCACGTAGAGGTTGCGACCATTGGAGTCCTAAGATGACAAAATCAAGCTCTAAATAACTTCAAATACTTCAATGTGGCAAACAAGGCACAAGTGCAACAATTCTCTCTCTCTGACTGTATTATCTAGTGAAACCATCTTATGTTTCTTCTTCAGTAGTAGACCTGTCTCAAGTATTAGTCCTGTGACTCTAGCCCTGAACCTAGCTACTTCTAGAACTGAACCTAGCTACCTCTAGACCTGAGCACCTTAGCTTTGGGCACCTCTAGCCCTGGGCCTAGCTCCCTCTAGACCTAGGCCTAGCTACCTCTAGACCTAGGCCTAGCTACCTCTAGACCTAGGCCTAGCTACCTCTAGACCTATGCATAGCTCTCTCTAGCCCTAGGCCTAGCTCCCTCTAGACCTAGGCCTAGCTACCTCTAGACCTAGACCTAGCTCCCTCTAGACCTAGGCCTAGCTACCTCTAGACCTAGGCCTAGCTCCCTCTAGACCTAGGCCTAGCTACCTCTAGCCCTAGGCCTAGCTCCCTCTAGCCCTAGGCCTAGCTACCTCTAGCCCTAGGCCTAGCTACCTCTAGACCTAGGCCTAGGTACCTCTAGACCTAGGCCTAGCTCCCTCTAGACCTAGGCCTAGCTTCCTCTAGACCTAGGCCTAGCTCCCTCTAGACCTAGGCCTAGCTCCCTCTAGACCTAGGCCTAGGTACCTCTAGACCTAGGCCTAGGTACCTCTAGACCTATGCATAGCTCTCTCTAGCCCTAGGCCTAGGTACCTCTAGACCTAGGCCTAGCTACCTCTAGACCTAGGCACCTCTAGACCTAGACCTAGCTACCTCTAGACCTAGGCCTAGGTACCTCTAGACCTATGCATAGCTCTCTCTAGCCCTAGGCCTAGGTACCTCTAGACCTAGGCCTAGCTACCTCTAGACCTAGGCACCTCTAGACCTAGACCTAGCTACCTCTAGACCTAGGCCTAGCTACCTCTAGCCCTAGGCCTAGCTACCTCTAGACCTAGGCCTAGGTACCTCTAGACCTAGGCCTAGCTACCTCTAGACCTAGGCCTAGCTACCTCTAGCCCTAGGCCTAGCTACCTCTAGACCTAGGCCTAGGTACCTCTAGACCTATGCATAGCTCCCTCTAGCCCTGGGCATAGCTACCATTCAATCTGTCAGCTATGATTTGAGCAGAACATTCAACATTCTTGTATTTCTTCAGCCCTCCTAATTAAGAGTGTCCACTGACAACTAGTTGCCACACCCCGTCTGCCGAAAATGTGATCAGTTATTTTATATTTTCAAAGTGGTAAACACGATCCTATCAGCCCCACCCTTATGGGCATGGTCACAGACTTACCACACGGCGGTCCCAACCCGAGGGAAGCTCTGCCTCTGAATCACTCTCAGACTCTTCATCTCCGTGGTCCTCGCTGACTTGTGGGCGTGGCTGATCATGAGTAGGGTAGGGGAGTGGCTGCTGCGGGTTTGTGCCGGGAGAGCTAGCAGTAGGATACGGGAGAGAGGAACTGGTGTTGCTACTTCCAGGGACGTTGCCGGTGGGATATGGCAAGGAGGTCAACGGGTTTGCAACAGGGTAAGGGAGGGAGGTGGCAACATTGGGCGGCACTGATGAGGTAGGCGTGGCTATTACAGTGGGATTAGACGGCGTAGCTGGAGCCGAGGGATCGTATATGATATAGGACAGTTTAACCCTCTACTTCAGTGGCAGTTTTTACTTGTATTTATATGGTTGTGTTAATGCATGTGTTGCAGGTTGCTCGTATATAATCAAGTCAAAGTAAAAATATCAAATTACTCAGTAAACATTGCATATTCATATGATATTTTTGAAGTAACAATATTTTTTTCCATCTTCTGTTTAAAAATTAAATTTCATCAAAATTTTTAAAAACATAATGTTATTAATATTTATCTTTAATATAGTTGACAATACCTTGATGATGTTTTGTTAATGTGAAAGATAATCAAGAGTGCTTTCAAGTGATATATGATATGTTATAGTTTTGTCCAAAAAAAAGTGAAAAAAATGAAATTTATTTTGACTGATATGCCCCTATTCGTTGTTTCCTGTTTATACTTCCTTTAGGGCGGCCACGCCCACAATTAGTCAGATTTCGAGAAATCAAAAATCAGAAAAAAAATCCAGCCGCACCTTGACCTATTTAAACGTCAATCAGGCTATTCTTTAACGCGCGTGTAAGCAGAAAAAAATATTTTAAACGAAGTAAGTGCAATGACTACGCGTAAAAATATTTTTGAAAATTGTGTATTTAAAGTTACATTTTTCTATAGACGCTGAAGTAGAGGGTTAATGGAGCCCCTGGAGACAAAGATGCAGATAAGTGTCCAGTACATTCACAAATTATTCCTTTTACTGTACTAACATCAAAACGTCCTTTTTACTAAATTTGATCACATGTGCCAGTGTATATGAAAACAATTGCACTCTACAAGACATTTATATATATATATATATTATATTGTATAATACTTCTTGCACGAGTCAACACATAATATGGGGAGATATTTTGCGAGTATGTGTAAAAATATTTTTATGAGCTCAAGCCAAGTGAAAATACAAGTGTGAGAGTGAAATATCATTCATATTGTACGACGAGTGTATAAATTGTTTTATTATACTCTGGATATTTCCCCAAGACAGTAAACATTCCATCATACTCCTAATAATTCAGTTGTCCAGAACTACCCATGGGTGTGATGGAGTGTTCAATATAAAAATGTTGGACACTCTCGTGATGCAGAAATACTAATGGGAAAATATCCCACGTATTATACATATAATTATGTTCTACTCCTTGTACGAGTTTGCACAATCTATAGATTGTGCTGCACATTCTATAAATTCATAGATTAGGCAACAATCTATAGATTAGCACCCATTGTAGATTTAATTAGCCAATTCACTGATTTACTGGTTGATCAACGAGGTTGTTTATGTGAGTTTGGATCATCACCACTGTGGACAAGAAAAATTCAGTCCTGCTGTCTAGTCAGAATTGTGCACTACTTCTATTATAGCTAACAGTCGACTGTAGACAACATAAGTATGTATTGAAATAGTCGGCTATTATGGCCACTCTAGTCCAGCACAATAATGGAATGTTTTCATCAAATGGTCTCCATATAATCACTTTCTCTAAATCACTTACAGACTTTCCGTCGGTAGTGGGGAATTTGAAATATTTGTGTGAGTAATAGCACGGGTAACTGTGCTATCACTTGCTAATAGTTGGCCGGCTTTTCTTTTTTTAAATCATTTGCACTGTAGCTACAGTGTATAGCTAGTTCACTATCTCTGGATTTCAGGATTAGCTCCCTCCAGAATTTCATTCTCAACCTATGTCTCCTCCAAATATGTCGAAATAAATTAGAATAGAACGTCTACCCTAGTACAGATTAATTGATCTACAGTGAGTGCTACCCACGACCAGTGGTTGACTGTCGTCCAATCTGTGAATGTCATGTGACCACACACTGGCCAGTGTGAAGTATACACTTTCACATATAGGCATGTGCATCAAAGTAGTGTGGGTTTAAAACGGGTGTGGCTAAATACACACAGAGTGTCCCAATCCCAAGCAAAAAGTTTGTAACCCCTGTATGTCTAGCCCTAGCTAGACATACACATAAACTATGTGCTGATCTCAGTTGGCTTATTTTAGACTTGTACATGCCATTAATAATCCACTTATCATCCAACACTGACAAACCATGCAGTCTCTTCCTTTCATAGTTTGGTAGCCAACTTGCCCCGCCCCCCTCCTCACTATCTGAACAACGTTATCAATGATATTCATCAAATTTGATGAATAATACATTTGCCACAATTTTTTTATAATCTGAATGGCAGGTTCAGTTGCAGTTGTTTGAAATGACTTAGCAGTTTACCCCATTCTATGAATATTTGGTGAGTAAAAAGTGGGTGGAACCGTAGGAATCAAAGACGACAAACAATCATGATTAGAGCGGCTTTGGCCTTCGTGGTTTTCTTAATTACCACAGGTATGATGCTCAAGTAATTAATTAATTAAAAATAAATAAAGGGAGAGAGGGTAATTAACTTCACTTAACCCCCCCTCTCGTTAGCTAGTTTGTGCTGGGTCTGGTTTGTTGTATCTACTAGGCACCATTAGTAACCATTCTTCCTAATTATGCATTAACATAATGTGAATAACACTTTAGTTATCGTAGGCTGGCTGCTTAAAATAAAGTGTACATCAGTTCAGTGTTTACAGATAGAATCAGGTTCTAATATCCTACTGCATACCAATTATAGTATCAAAAATAAAATTTGCTAATTTAGAATTAACATCTGCTCAGTCCCCAACATGCCAGGCTCTAAATTCCACCATCAGCACAAGAAATGATAAGTTTACTGGAGACTGCACCAGAGACGCAAGCTGTAGCATGATCACATGCAACAGACTCTACGACCAGAGTGCAAATCACACCTGGACATACACTCTGGATTATTGCAGCCCAAATGTGACTCTGACAGTTGTTAGAGTGATAGTCACAATGCAAGGATCTACAGTTGAAATCAATCGCACTACTACAGGAAATGACACCATTTCCTCAACAGACGATGGCACACCAGTAACTCCTCCGATAGAACTAACACTGGTACAAGATGGAGACTCCATCATTTTTGGGGTAAGAAAGTCCTACTCATACCTATTGTTCCATAAGATTGCTAGCATGGAGTAACTAACTACTGGTACAGAGAGAAGAAAATTTCAGTAAACTTTTTTTCTTCTTTTTTTCTCGTTTGTGTAGGTGTCCTCTACAGCTTTCCTGTTCATGGAGACTCGAATTCCTGTACCTTTATCTGAATGTGGTAAGGATGCTGGGTTTGATACAGAAATTTTAGCTAGGGGGAGGGAAAAAACATTAGCACATGAGAGGGTGGGGCTATAGTTTGAGATATGTACACTTGCAGCAATTTACAAACAGATACCAAAAAAGTAAATCATCTCATGAGCCCTATTTAATGCATTTTAACAAGTGAAAATTATGAGCTATTTGAGTTTCTAAATTCAGACCCATTCACATTTCAAGTACATCAAATGACACCTTATGTAATTAAATATGCATTAGAGTAGGGGCATTATATAGATTGAGGAAGCTTCATCTGTGGGTGGGTGGGTGGGTGGGGCAACTCTTAGGGGGAGGAAACTCATCTTCCCCTCCCTCTCAAACACTGGGATGTCACAAATGCTAACATCATCCATACTCCCTGAACGTAGAGGTCGCGAAATCTGAGGCCTCATTTAACCCATTCTGAGCTTCCTCCGGAGGTCAGGGTATAAAAAGAAAAATCTCCGGCTTGCCCTTTGACCTCTATTCATACAGTATGTATTACATATAATGCTTACTAGTGGTGTGCTTGAGCACAAATGGTGAGCGAGCCTTATACCAATGAATTTTCAAGTAAATACTGCTGCGTAGGGCTTACAACTGTGACAAATAGCGTATTAACTTACCTCCCATAAGTTTTTGAGTTTTAACTGCACCCACAAAACAATTCAAAGCTCAAAGTGGTAAACAATTCAATTTCTAAGATGATAAGGGTAATGATCGCTAAACCGTAGGATTCTGTTTAGTGAAGTTTGGGACGTACGTACGTCCACACACATATATAAACAAACTCATATCCCGATTTTCAATTGTGTTACCCCTGTAAGTGTCTCGCTCGCCGATATATGAGTGAGTGAGATATGGTGTTGTTTATCTTCAAAAAGCCAAAGGCCAGTGAAAATAAAGCCTGAAAATTTTGCCAGTCAAGCTCCACTGAGTGTAATAAATGGTTTATTCTTCACTGCACAAGTTTACACTCAGGCTGGTAACTCAGCCTGCAAGTTGGTATGTAGTAACACTCACAGTATTAGTTCATAAAGGCTCCTTCCCTCACCAGTAGCTGAATACATCTAAGTGTATCGGCACTGGATGGACTGTTGCTATTAACTACCAGGAGCCTGAGGGTCACCTAGCTTGCTCAACTCAGCATGAGACAAGATGATGTGAGATAACTGAGGATGATACTATATAGATTACATAGAAGGTGGCAAATACTAAAACCAAAAGTTATTGTTGGACGAACAGATATGTAAAGTAGTCATCATGCTTACAGGATCATATACAAAACTACCGGCACTTGCTTCATTTTGTATCACTATTTGACCTTTCAGCTATCAATCCAACTCACACTACAGCAGAGTTAGCTGATTGGCTTAAAAACAGTACGGATTCGGTTAATGGCATGAAACGCAGCACAGCCAAATATTCGCACTACTCATTTAAAATAAATTGTAAAAATTAGTACTGTGCACATTTCTAGATAAACTAATTCTTTAATTGTTGTTTTATGTGTTAGCAGGGACTACACCTACTCCAACTACTACAGGGGAAACTACACCTACTCCATCCTCCTCTCCAGAGGAAACTACATCTCCTGACGCAGCCTCACCACCTATACTGTCACCTGGGCTATTGTTATTGTTGTTGTTGTTGTACCTGCTATTATTGCTGTAATTGTATTTGTTGTAATGAGGTGTATGAAGAAGTAAACTGGACAAATTACTCTAACATTATAGGCCATTCTTTGTTGTTGTTTTTTTTGTATTGTTTGTTTCTTACGTTGTGTTTGTATTGATCCTGAAGTTAATATATATAACAATAAACACACACCCACACACAAGAACAAAACAAAGATAAAAAAGTAGAGCAAAAAAAAAAAAGCTGCAGAGGAATAACCCGAAACAATGGAACATGTTACAATAAGCTATGCCTAATTTTGTGTCCATTAAAGAAGCAGTATATATCAGATTTCAGAGTGTCTCGCTCAGTTCAACTGTAATCTCATTCCATGACCAGCAACTAACAAATAGGATTGCATGAGGAGAAAGACATGACACCTCCATTTCCAGTCACTGGTGGGGCTGTCCTCACAACCAACAAGGACTTTCCAGCTAATATGGATGATAGGACTATTAGGACACACCCATGTAATTGGGCGGAGACTCTGTGGGAATATCTTTGGACGACTGATGGTGAAGTTGGATAGATCTATCAAAATAACTAACACATTTACCCACACGGTCTCATATTACAGTACCCCCGCGTTTTGCTCAAAACTCGCAGAGATATTCAAAGAGTGAATGACTCCACACATCATTATTTAAAAACAACACCCACTAAATTCATGGCCACTTAGATGCAGGTTAGGTGGGGTTAAGGGTGGCCGCACACCGCCTACGCAATTTTTTTTGTTGTTGATGGTTGCTATGCACGATTACTACTATTGCATACTTACAGGGGCTTCTCCACTACAACACAAGGACAAAGTACCTGCCGAAGGAGCCGCTCACTAATTTAGAGCGAATCTGGAGGAAATGTCGGGGCCTGGTTATAAAACTTTGTAGCACTTTTTTGGAGCGGTGCGGTAAGTTGGAGCTCCGCAATTTGGTGCACTACTAGCCGAGCCGATACTCTACTGCAAGACAACGAGTTCTTCTCCATTTCAATATTACTTTATGATTTATCGCAATTTTTTCTATTTAAAAGATATTGAAAAAATTAGCGCACTTGGAGTTGACTGAGTGCACCACCAATTGAGGATAGCGGCTAATTACTTGCTTCACCTACTACATTAATTTTTACCCAACCAAGATAATGGCTAGCGAGGAGAGTAGCGGTTCGACTACGGAGAGGGAAGAGCCTCGGGAGGAGCCTGGCCCCAGCCGTAGAGCTATACCAGAGGGAGTGGTAGAGTGCATTAGGGCAGTGGTTTCCGAACTACTGGACCAGCAGCAGCTGAGGGCTAGGGATGCTAGTGGTGGGGGTGGTTTCACATTTTACCATTGCATAAATGAGAAGGTTGAATCTAGTTTTTTTTATCAGAACTTGTTAATCTATAGACTGTCGTCCAATCTGTGAATGTCATGTGACCACACACTGGCCAGTGTGAAGTATACACTTTCACATATAGGCATGTGCATTAAAGTAGTGCGAGTTTAAAAAGGGTGTGGCTAAATGCACATAGAGTGTCCCAACCCCATGCAAATAAGTTGTAACCCCTGTATGTCTACTGTTGGAGCAAGCAAACAAGTGACAAACATAGGCCAGATGGCACAACAATAAACAATTAATTAATGATTTACACCTTATTGAGAAAGGACAAACATACGTTCACACTTCATTCAAACACACATTTACGCATTAGCTTCATGAAAACAACCCTCCTTGGACTGAGCTACAGTATATAGTGGACTGACCCAGCTCAGTCCAATCAGTTGTGCAGTTGTTCAGTTTTGTTGCATTTGTTCAACTCTTCTAGCCATTCATCGCATTCTTCATTTCATATTTTCTTGAATATTATTCGACTTCCTATTCGTTTACTCATCATTGTACTATTCTTCAATTTCATATAACTTAAAACCTATCTACCTTTGATTGTCTGGGGCGTAGTCTAACTGCAGTCTGGATTAGCATACAACGGACATTTGCGCAGGAAGAGACATACCCAGTGCAGTGTTCGTTCATTTAAGGGCGAGTTGTGTTGCTACTAGGTAACCAGCCGCTACGCTTAATTGCGCACTAGAAGATTCATCTACCTAGCCCTGTATGTATAATCATTAAACTATGTGCTGATCTCAGTTGGCTTATTTTAGACTTGTACATGCCATTAATAATCCACTTATCATCCAACACTGACAAACTATGCAGTCTCTTCCTTTTATAGTTTGGCAGCCAACTTGCCCCGCCCCCCTCCCCCTCCCCACTATCTGAACATCATCAATGATATTCATCAAATTTGCCACAAACTTTAAATCTGAATGGCAGGTTCAGTTTGAAATGACTTAGAAGTTTACCTCATTCTAAAGGCTATGAATATTTGTGAGAGAAAAGTGGGTGGAACCGCAGGACTCAAAGCGGACAAACAATCATGATAAGAGCGGGTTTAGCCTTCGTGGTTTGCTTAATTACCACAGGTATGATGCTCAAGTAATTAATTAATTAAAAATAAATAAAGCGGGAAAAGTAGAGAGAGGGCAATTAACTTCACTTAACCCCCCCCCCCCCCCCCTCTCGTTAGCTAGTTTATTGGTGCTGGGTTTGGTTTGTTGTATCTACTAGGCACCATTAGTAATAATTATGCATTAACATAATGTATCTCAGTTTAAATAATGCAATTGAGAATGACATGTGAATAACACTTCAGTTATCATAGGCTGGCTGCTTAAAACAAAGTGTATAACAGTTCAGTGTTTACAGATAGAATCAGATTCTAATATCCTACTGCATACCAATTATAGTATCAAAAATAAAATTTGCTAATTTAGAATTAACGTCTGCTCAGTCCCCGGGAACATGCCAGGCTCTAGATACCATCATCAGCACAAGAAACGATAGATCTACTGGAGACTGCACCAAAGACGCAAGCTGTAGCATAATCACATGCAACAGACCCTTTACCAGGGATACAAATCACACCTGGACATACACTCTGGATTATTGCAGCCCAAATGTGACTCTGACAGTTGTTAGAGAGACAGTCACAATGCAAGGATCTACAGTTGATATCAATCGCACTACTACAGGAAATGACACCATTTCCTCAACAGACGATGGCACACCAGTAACTCCTCCGATAGAACTAACACTGGTACAAGATGGAGACTCCATCATTTTTGGGGTAAGAAAGTCCTACTCATACCTATTGTTTCATAAGATTGCTAGCATAAAACTTGCTCAGGAGTAACTACTGGTACAGAGAGAAGAAAATTTCAGTTTTTTCTTTTTTCGTTTGTGTAGGTGTATTCTTCAACTTTCCTCTTCAACTTTCCTGTTCATGGAGACTCGTATTCCTATACCTTTATCTGAATGTGGTAAGGATGCTGGTTTGATACAGAAATGTTAGCTAGGGGTAGGGAAAACATTAGTGCAAGAGGGTGGAGCTATAATTTGAGATGTATACCGGGCTGTACACTTGCAGAAATTTATAAACAGATACCAAAAGAGCAAATTATCTAAAGTGCTTTTTAACATGTGGAAATTATGAGCTATTTGAGTTTCTAAATTCAGACCCCTTTACCCACCACCCGTATGAATATTTGGATACTGTTGGACAGCAAAACCAGATCACTCAATCCATTCACCATTTCAAGTATACATCAAATGACACCTTATGTAATTAAATATGCATTAAAGTAGGAGCATTATATAGATTGAGGAAGCTTCATCTGTGGGTGGGGCAATTCAATTTAGGGGAGGAAATTCATCTTCCCCTCCCTTTATATATATAATTTATATTTACAGTACTCATTTAAAATAAATTTGCTAAAAATTAGTACTATGCACATTTCTAGATAAACTAATTCTTTAACTGTTGTTTTAATTATGTGTTAGCAGTGCCAACTACTCCATCCTCCTCTCCAGGAACTACAGCCTCACCACCTATACTGTCACCAGGGATTATTGCTGCTATTGTTATTGTTGTTGTTGTTGTACCTGCTATTATTGCTGTTATTGCTTGTGGGCGGGCCGAGCCCTCCCACATGAAGAACTTATGAGAGACTTATGTGTGTGATTATGTTGTATCAGTTAGTTATTAGATTGCTGCTATTTTTAGAGTCATGTAGAGTCATGGGAACTGTTGTAAGTGTTGATTGGTGTTGTACGTTTGTGAGTTTGTTTGTGAGTCAGAGCAGGAACTCTGCAGCTTTTTGTGTGACTTTTAGGCGTGGTTAGTGTGTCATATAAATACTTGTAGTTTCCTGTTCTGATTTTAGTCTTGGTATGTTCATACAATACATTGTGTGTTCTATCTTCTTAGTTTAATTAATTTAAATAACACTTCTTGCCAAACCCTCGGGTGGGGTGTACAGCTTAGCTGGGTAGTGTGAAGAGAATTCCCTTGACTCTGGTGGCAGCAACTACTTGCTGTCAATAGGTGCAAGCCTTTGAGCGTTTGAGTTATCGCCCCGACCAGGCCCACATTGCTGTAATTGTATTTGTTGTAATGAGGTGTATGAAGAAGTAAACTGGACAAATTACTCTAACATTATAGGCCATTCTTTGTCCTTTTTTTTTTGTATTGTTTGTTTCTTACGTTGTGTTTGTATTGATCCTGAAGTTAAATATATATAACAATAAACACACACCCACACACAAGAACAAAACAAAGATAAAAAAGTAGAGCAAAAAAAAAAAAAAAAAAAAAAAAAAAAAAAAAAAAAAAAAAAAAAAAAAAGCTGCAGAGGAATAACCCGAAACAATGGAACAAGTTACAATAAGCTATGCCTAATTGTATGTCCAATTGAACGAATAAACACGTGTCTCGCTCAGTTCACTCGATACTAACCAATGAGACACTGTAATCTCATTCCATGACCAGCAACTAACAAAAAGGATTGTACGAGGAAGAACATGACACCTCCATTTCCAGTCACTGGTGGGGCTGTCCTCACAACCAACAAGGACATGCTTCCAGCTAATATGGATGATAGGACTATTAGGACACACCCATGTGATTCTGATGGTGAAGTTGGATAGATCTATCAAAATAGCTAACACATTTACCCACAGTCTCATATTACAGTACCCCTGCGTTTTCCTCAAAACGCTGACAGTTCTGATAGCCTTGCAGATTTCCCCTGCCCAATTGATGGTTGTTGAAGATACTGCAGATCTCTGGAATGACTTCTTGGATGTATATCCTATCCAGCATTTAGAACATTTGGCAAGATCGTTTTTAATTTTTGTTTTGTTTTGTTTTGAGATGCATTTATTTACATGCATTTATAAGTCACAAAAAATATTTAAAGCAATAGTAGTGTTCCCAATCCTTATCTTTAATAGAATAATAATACATTAATAATTTAATACAGCATATCATTTTGGGGTAAAATAAATCTAACACAAAATATGATACAAAAACAACTTAGTGACTCTATTGTTATAAAAAAAGAGAGCGAGGTGAAACATGAATTTAATAAATTGTCTTATCTAGTCCACTCCCTCAAAGCCTTCAGTGTTCTCCACAGCAATGCGCAACATCTCCTTCAGTTTGTGGTAACTTTGGTAAGGTGGCAAGTCCAGTCTGTTGAAACTGCATTGAGAAATAATACAACATGGTATTGAAGACACCTGCTTATTCAGTACAATATTACCAGAAGCTTCGCCCACTCACCAGGTGTGCGCTCGGGGCAGAGACGTCGCCACTCCAGTCTTCTTGATACAGAACTTCCTGGGGCCCTGGCTTCCTTGCAGTTCCGAAAACCCATTCATGGGTACCTTGGACGTTCCTGTGACAAACTGCAGCAGTCTTGCCCTCATCTCCCCATCATAGTTCTCCACTGCCTTCCAGAACCACGTGACGACCTGGTCCGTGTTGGAGTAGCCACTGTATTCCGTGTGTGCCTTCCAGTCCTCCACGTCAATCTGAGCCAATCCTCCCAGCAAGTACTGGAACATAAACATTGGAATAGAAAATGATACTGAGACCTTTGGAACTAAATTATGAATTGTCACTGAAATTTATGTTTTGCCAGATGAAGCTACCTACTATTGAAAATAAGCCAAACAACTATAAAAACAACAAACACAACTACTCCATTAGTATATAAAATAGTAAGGAGTTTGTCTTTATACCTCGAGTTCTCTCTCGTCAAATACTTTGATGGTTCTGAGAGGCACTAATGCAGAAAACCCCTACAGGCAAACAAACAAACAAAATACTAATTAGCATTGTTGAACAGATGTTTACTCCATCTTACTTCCAAAAAGGCGTCCATTTGCTTAGTGACCCGGTCAGCAAACCTCCACTTTATCATCAAACTAACACAATACAACAACACAATAACGTGACTGGTAACAACAAACAACAACACAATGATAACGTGACTGGTAACAACAAACAACAACACAATGATAACGTGACTGGTAACAACAAACAACAACACAATGATAACGTGACTAGTAACAACAAACAGCAACACAATGATAACGTGACTAGTAACAACAAACAACAACACAATGATAACGTGACTAGTAACAACAAACAGCAACACAATGATAACACGACTGGTAACAACAAACAACAACACAATAGCATGACTGGTAACAACAAACAACAACACAATGATAACATGACTGGTAACAACAAACAACAACACAATGATAACGTGACTGGTAACAACAAACAACAACACAATGATAACGTGACTGGTAACAACAAACAACAACACAATAGCATGACTGGTAACAACAAACAACAACACAATGATAACGTGACTGGTAACAACAAACAACAACACAATGATAACATGACTGGTAACAACAAACAACAACACAATGATAACGTGACTAGTAACAACAAACAACAACACAATGATAACGTGATTGGTAACAACAAACAACAACACAATGATAACGTGACTGGTAACAACAAACAACAACACAATGATAACATGACTGGTAACAACAAACAGCAACACCTGGTGACTCACTCAATGTACTCTTTCTTGTTCTTTTGTGTGACTGCTATGTTCCTTCCATTGGGCTTTAGATCAACCTGTACCACCTGACACAGGGACAGAGAGACAGACTCCATAATTACACACAACTGTATCCATTCGTTCTAACAACCACTTGTTCCCTGCTGTATTTATACTCTTCACTGTGTTTGCAACTGATGATCCCTTACCTCATCAAACACTTTCTTGTTCACACTGAAGTCTAAGCACAGAGGTTCTGGGTCATTCTCAAGGATGTATGTTATGCTGTTCCACATCTCCACATCCTACAACAACAAACAATTCATAACAAACAAACAAACAAACAAACAAACACATGTAGCTGCACTGTGACATATATTGTTCATACAGGTAACTACTTGTGATGTGTCACGTGACTGCATGTAATGTGTCATGTGAAATGACTACATGTGATGTGTCATGTGATGTGTCATGTGACTTCACCAGACGTGTGAGACTCACCACAGACTGCATGTCGTCCAGTGTGATGGGTTTCTTCAGCATCATTTTATAGAAAGGTCGGATAAAGAAGGCTACGAGGAATGGCACAGAGAGAGAGAGAGAGAGTTGGTTTGTTACAATGCATACACATGAGAGGCAATGCATACATAAAACCCAACACAGAAGTCTACCTTTCAACATACATTTGGTCTCAACTTTGGAAGGGAAAAACAAAACTAAACAATATTACCAACAACAACAACAACAACAACAACAACAACACTATTTTCATTTTTAACTTCCTTCGTAGTAATATTATAGTTCATTACAGAGACCGCATGAACTATAATATTACTATGAAAAAAGTTAAAAATGAATATATTATGTTAAGAACGTAGTAAACATGCCTCTCTATAATTACACTCAATTCCTCTTATCCAGGCACCTTGGGGCCTGAGGGTGCCCACATCCCAGAAATACCTGCTACTCAGGGAAGTCTAAAAGACCATAGTTTCTACAACTACATATTGAGACCACCCTCTATTTGTTTCCAAGCTTAAGCACATTCTTCTGTCACTTGCACTCCTCGGTAAGCTCCTCCACAACTCTCTGGATCTCTGGAACTAGAAATAACTCACTTGCACTCTCACAGTCAGAAATAGCCATCAACTTAGCGAAGTCGCGTTGTAAGAATTGATAACTTGTGTGGGCTAACTTGTGCCTGGCAAAAATGCGTACCCATAATAGAGGCGTCTGGATTGAGTGTACAAACCACACTTCCTCCCTTCCTCCTATTACAAGTAATTGGCGAGCGATCGAAGCGAGCAATCGAAGCGAGCGAGACACTCACAGGGGCTACACAATCGAGATTCCGTGGTGTTTATTTATTTTTGCGTATATATGGCACGTGCAACCCCTTTTTTCGCCCGCACCACTAATTACATAACTTGGTAAAGCATTTTGATAAAACAAAGTCAATAAACCCATTCGTTGACCATATGAGTTGCTGGCCTTGAAAAGCAAGCTACATGTAGTCTTGGAGCAGATCCTGAGCACCTGAACTTTTGTTAAAGCATAGCAAACCCAACAGCACTATTTTCTCTTCGCCGTCATTGAATAGGTTAGGTCAAGTTAGATTTTAACAACTACACTAGTGGTGTCTTCAGCACAAATGGCGAGCAAGCTAGCCTAGCTTAACTAACTATGAGCTACAACCCTTGGCATGATTTATATAGTTGTTGAAATTGAAATGTTCTAACTTGGCGCTTAGGTCTGCTCAAAGACTACATGTATAGCTTACTTTTCAAGTCTTGACAGTGTTAATTGGTTTATTATTTTACCAAGACACTTTACCAACTTATGTAATCAGTGGCGCGGGTGAAAGAGGGGTGGCACGTACAATATCAATAAGCAAAAAAAAAAAAAAAAAAGTAAACACCACGGAGGCTCGCTCACCATTTGTGCTGAAGCATACCAGTAGTATTGCCTACTTCCTTACCATCCAGAAGTCTGTTGTGATACACGGCCATTCCACACACGCGACCTATGAACCTGAAGTAATCCAAATGATTCTCATTACACAGACCTGAGTCAGGGTTGATCTGCAGCGTATAATCATCACTACAAACAACAACAAACAACAATAAACATACGTCAACACAATGCTACACCAGGAAAAAGAAATGTTCGCAACGTATATTCTCACCTGGCCGAGTATTCGAACAAGCCATAGTACGGGTTGAACATTTCGTGAGAGAGCAAATAAAACCACTCCCTGGCCAGCCCACCGTAATCGAGGCCAGACTCTCCGTCAAATACAACATAAAGGCGAGACTTGAGCTTCTCCGTGTCGCTGATGTTCATAATGACATTGTACGAGTCTTCAAACAGACGGTCTCGTCTGCACGGGATCTCACACTGGTTAGGTATTTGATGCTGCAACAACAAACCAAATATCACACTCACTCACACATACACACTGCATCAAATATCACACTCACTCACACATACACACTGCATCAAATATCACACTCACTCACACATACACTCACTCACACATGCACACTCACTCACACATACACACTCACTCACACATGCACACTCACTCACACATACACACTCACTCACACATACACACTCACTCACACATGCACACTCACTCACATATCACACTCACTCACACATACACACTCACTCACACATGCACACTCACTCACACATACAACTCACTCACCATACACCCGCGCCACTCACACCTATACACACTCACTCACACATACACACTCCAACTCACACATCCACTCCTCCAACCTACCCACTCCACACACATACACACTCACTCACCACATAACACCACGCACACATACACACTCACCCACACATACCCCACTCACACATACACCTCACATCACACATCCACACTCACTCACCATCACACTCCCTCACACATTGCACCCTCACTCACACTGCACACTCACTCACACATGCACACTCACACACACATGCACACTCACTCACACATACACACTCACTCACACATACACACTCACTCACACATACACACTCACACACACATACACACTCACACACACATACACACTCACTCACACATACACACTCACTCACACATACACACTCACTCACACATACACACTCACACACACATGCACACTCACTCACACATGCACACTCACTCACACATACACACTCACACACACATACACACTCACACACACATACACACTCACACACACATGCACACTCACTCACACATGCACACTCACTCAAGCAAAAATACAAAAGACACTAAAAAAAAATGCAAAATAACATCAAAAATAAAAACTAACAAAAAAAGAAAAAAGAACCAACATAAACAAGCACTCACAAAGAAAACGAAAGAACAACACATGAACAATCACACCCAAATGCACACGCAGCAAAAGAAAAATAACTGAAAACAAGAACACTCACTCACACATGCACACTCACTCACACATACACACTCACTCACACATACACACTCACTCACACATACACACTCACTCACACATACACACTCACTCACACATACACACTCACTCACACATACACACTCACTCACACATACACACTCACACACACTCACTCACACATGCACACTCACTCACACATGCACACTCACTCACACATGCACACTCACTCACACATGCACACTCACTCACACATGCACACTCCACTAACACATGCACACGGCAAGCACCGACACAGCAAGCACACAGACACACGCACGCAAACCAGACACAACGCACGCAACACAGGACACACGCACACAATACAGACACACGCACGCACAAAGACACTACGCACCACAAAGACAAACATCAAGAACAAAAAAAAAGAAAATAAAAAATACCAAAATCACTCACACATTAACAATAATCACAATAACACTCAATAAAAACATGACCAAACTAATAATGAAAACAACAACATACAACTCAACTTCACATATTACACATCACTCACATCACAAATAACACACGTAAACACACAACACACTCACTAACAAATACCAAAATCACTCACAATACACACTCACTCACACATACACACTCACTCACACATGCACACTCACACACACATGCACACTCACTCACACATACACACTCACTCACACATACACACTCACTCACACATACACACTCACACACACATACACACTCACACACACATACACACTCACTCACACATACACACTCACTCACACATACACACTCACTCACACATACACACTCACACACACATGCACACTCACTCACACATGCACACTCACTCACACATACACACTCACACACACATACACACTCACACACACATACACACTCACACACACATGCACACTCACTCACACATGCACACTCACTCACACATGACCACACTAATCCACATACACACTCAATCACAATACACCACTCACTCACACATACACAGCACGCACACTACACACTCACGCACACATGCCACCACTCACAATACACACTCCACTCACACATACACAATCAATCACACAGGACCACACTCACTCACACATACCACACGCCACTCCAACAAGACACACTCACCAACATGCACTCACACACACACACACACTCACTCACACACACACACTCACACACACACACACTCACTCACACACACACACTCACACATACACACTCACTCACACATACACACTCACTCACACATACACACTCACTCACACATACACACTCACTCACACATGCACACTCACTCACACATGCACACTCACTCACACATGCACACTCACTCACACATGCACACTCACTCACACATGCACACTCACTCACACATACACACTCACTCACACATACACACTCACTCACACATACACACTCACTCACACATACACACTCACTCACACATACACACTCACACACACATACACACTCACTCACACATACACACTCACTCACACATACACACTCACTCACACATACACACTCACTCACACATACACACTCACTCACACATACACACTCACTCACACATACACACTCACACACACTCACTCACACATGCACACTCACTCACACATGCACACTCACTCACACATGCACACTCACTCACACATGCACACTCACTCACACATGCACACTCACTCACACATACACACTCACTCACACATACACACTCACTCACACATACACACTGCATCAAATACATCTACATAGACAGATATACAACAGGTGCATTCAATTATTATTATATAGGTTAAAAATGTTACCTCTCCTCTCACCACTCCCATGCTCATTTTGACAAAAAACAACAACAAACAAACAAACATACATACATACACAATTGGTAAGTGAGTGAATGAGACACTACCAGAGGATATAAATGTTCCTATTAATTTGTACGAGCGATGAAATTGACAACAATGATTTCTGCTTCACACAGAAATATAATGGGCCTAGAACATATTGCATTTCTAGTTGTATTTGTCTGTTCTTCAAATTATAAAAAAAAAACAACAACAACAACAACCAACAACAAAGTAACAACAACAACAAGAACAAAAAATATAAACATTTTTAAACAGTCAAATTGACAGGAAATTATTTTGGGGAAATCTTACAATCAGTTGGACTAATTCTACCTATCTTAAAAATGAAACATATCTTACCCGTGGAAAAAGTTTCTGCTTGAAGTTAGTATACTTCTGCTTGTAATCTCTAGAATATTGTATTTTCTAGAGACACAACACAAAATAATAGTAATAATAGTAATCATACACACAAATGTCTACACGTACAGCCGTGGGCTTGTTCTTGGCCAAGAGTCTGGGATCCTCCCACTGAGTGGAATGAGTGTCTGCACATCACATGCAACAAGCAGTCATCACATGCATGTCACATGACCATGTAACCCAATCAATGATAATCTGTAGTCTATTAACTTACTGTGGTCAATATAGAATATGCGACCATCTTTCATCTGCTTCATCTCCCAGCCATCCTGAACACAAAATATAAATACTCGAATTGTATGTGTGTTTGCATGTGTGTGTGTGTGTGAGTATGTGTGTGTGTGTGTGTGTGAGTATGTGTGTGTGTGTGCGTGATTTGCTCACAGGTAGAGGTCCCAGGTCATCCTTAGTCATGGATTTAGTGGGATGGTCCCAGGTAGTCCTCTTGGTGTGATGGTCCACGTAGTAGGTGCGGCCGGTCTTTGTGTCTTTACGAGCTTCCCAGCCTTCAGCGAGATCAGACTCCTGTAAAAGAGAGACATGTATTCAGGGTTTCATGTGGAGGG
>WLWD01001702.1_pt1 | contig 42157 bp, 28 predicted proteins | sample 6712731 | NCBI WGS metagenome assembly WLWD01 (sample SAMN12718690, study PRJNA576275) | sponge metagenome | isolation source: marine sponge | host: Mycale hentscheli | place: New Zealand: South Island, Marlborough, Capsize Point | collected 2014-11-01 | reverse complement strand
TCTTGTGAAAGACCAGGCCTGTTTCAATGTAAATGGCCACTAGGATGAGCCATACAAGTTTACTGGGAACAAGAGGGATTTGTTTGAGTAGCAGATGTCAAGACGTACAAGGGAACATTACAAAGGCCAGTCTTAAAATTGTCAGTGCTCCTATATGAAGCAGAAGCCACTCCTAGATAGATGAATTCAGGAGAAATTCATTACCGTTATCATTTTCCCTTCCATGAAACACTAGTTTGTTCGAAAGCATTTCCAACTAAAAAATTCCCTCATAGTATAAAAAGGAAGTTCTTACAGAGAACAAAATCAATCCATGACTCCATAAAGAAAATCTCTCTTGCATTGTTTAGTTCACCTAAAAGGAAAGCTAAATCTAAGTGTGTACAGAAGATTGCTGCAGAGAGGAGTAACACGAGCCTTTTTGGGTGTTTATCGCAAATGAACAGTGTAAAGAATCCTGGAAAAATTTCTCCCATGAAAAAAGACTGTTTTGGCCTTCAGCTCTTCTCTCTTCCCTTCTTATCTTTCTTTGACATATTTCCTCTGTCTCATCTTCCGTCTTGCTCTTTTCTTTATCAACGGAGTCCAAAATCTAGTACATACTATGATAGGACTCTGCATCGTCATCATCATCCCAAATCGTGGCAGCTCAGCTCATCTGCATTAGAATTGTCTTTCCTAGGCCGGTACAGAATGTTTATGTCTCGTTCTTGTAGTTTCAGCGTCGTTCAAATCAGCCTCTGATTTAAATGTTTGCTGATCATCAGGGCAATGCAAGCCCTGTGGTTTGTGTAGACTGTGAACGACATTCCATATACGTAATAGTCTAAATGGAGGACTGCTGCTACGATTGCTAGAGACTTTAATTCAGTTACGCTGTAAATTTAGTTCTGCCCCCCTCAGCTGATGACTGAAGAGTGCTACATGTTGTTCCTCCCCTTCTCGACTGATGTAAATGAGAATGACAAGTCTAAGGTTTTCAAGCCAAGTCATCAGCTATAGCTATTCCTAATAATATAAAGCAGAATATCACATTCATTGTCTCGTCTGATTCTACCGATTCCATTCGATGTAGTTTAACGTAGTTAAACGTAGTTAACGAAGATGTAGCCCACGCATCACACGCGCCCAGGTAAAGGTTGGCAGAGGACCTGTGAGTACGGCGACCATGCGCTAAGCGGTCACACGTGAAGCAATGGCACCCGGGCACCAGTATATTAGTCCTGATAGCTAGCAGCTACTGATAGCCACTGTTCTCAGTCCCACCACCTCCCCATTTCAAACCACCTAATTAAGGATAGCTAGAAATACTCCATCCATTTCTTTGGATGTGATTTGAGCTGGGGGGACTCCGGCGATGCAGGGCAATTAATGCTAATTGCCACTGACCTGCCGAGTCTCTCACCCCCAAGGCCACACAGGGGGGTGGGTCCAAGGTCATACCGCTGCCTCACGTACAAGGAGCATGCGCACACATGACTGCGGGCTCACATCAGCTCAGACTGCCAATCTGTAGTTTAGGAGGATGACAGCAGGTAACCATACCAATAAGGCGAATTGTAGTTAATTTGTGTACAAATTCGTCAGCTATGTTTGGGAGCCAATCTGAGCAAGACATGGTGTTTTCTCATCCAGTCTCTTTTAGTGAAAGCTCTTCCACTTTTGCAGAGGATAATCAACAAGAAAACATGGCTGCAAGTAGTTTCATTGAATATTCAGGGCATTTTCCAGACTTTTTACCTGAAGGTGCTTCAGATTATCCTCGATAAATATTGACATTGAACCTAGTATTATTAATAACGTTGTTAATTCTGAAGAAGATGACATCAAGGAGTCTCCATTTAGTCAATCAGAAGCACATAAAATAAAAATATCTGACACCAACACCTGTGGCGTGAATGAAGTGCAAAAGCAGCCAAAATCTCCTATTATTCAAGCAGAAACACAAAGATGCTAGCATTACTGTTCTGTCTCAGATTAAGGAAAGGGAAGGTAAGATGTAATATGACAATTTACTTAACATGAAAATTACGAAATAAATTGTTTAACAATAGCTAGAATAGGAAAAATTCCCAATTTTATTGTACCTTTTGCTACAAATACAAAATTCACTTAGTTAAATGTACCTATAGCTGTAACTTTCAGAGCAATGCACAGGGCAAAAACTTGAATTTCGTGTAGTCATGTATTTAGGACAGTTCATGCTTTCACCATCTTTCCTGTACAAGATAGGGCTAAATGCCTTGCTTTAGCCCTATATCCACTACAGGAAAGGTGGTGAAAGCATGAAATGTCCTAAACACGTTACTATAGGAAATTCAAGTTTTTGCCCTGTGATGCTATTAAATGGCTTTTTTTTGTTACTGTAGTTTGCTTTCACTACAAAGGTTAAGAAAATAGCAGTGCTTACTAAAAAAATTTCGCCTTAATTCAACCACTGTGGCGTTTCTTTATAATATGATTAATATATTTTGAGATTAGCTAAAGAATTCAAGCATGTGGACAAATTATTTCAAAAGCATTCTGGGTGTTAGTGAAAGTATACTTTATGCTAATTCCGACATTATTTTATTTGCCTTTGTTTTAGTTATAGATCTCACAAATGAAAAAACAACTTTCCAACAATTGAATACTGGCTCAAGGACTTGCAGGTCTACATAGAGGTAAAGCAAATACTCTTAGAAGGAGGATGGTTATCTGATAATCTCATAACAGCTGTTCAGAGATGACTGAAGGATAGTTATCTACATATTGGTGGTTTGCAACCACCAATTTTTGGTGAAACCTTAACTTTTGAAGTTCAAAGAGGCAAATTTGTACAGGTGCTTAATGTTTATGGCTCACATTGGATAACTATTTCAAATCTTCTGTGCTCATCGGGTGTTGTAGCTGTTTATGACAGTAAACCAGACTGTATGCTTAGCAATCAAACAAAAAGACAAATAGCCAGTATTTTAATGACAAATGAGGAGGCTATTAACATACAGATTGTATAAGTTCAAGCTCAGATGTGTACCAGTGATTGTGGACTGTTTTCCTTAGCGTTTGCCACCTCACTTTGTGCAGGTGTTAATCCCGCAGAAGAATGCTATACTCAAAGTGACTTTCGTGTTCATTTATTTAAGTGTCTTGAAAACAGGCCATTTCCAACGAAAGCAAGAAAAAATAAAGTTATTTTTCTTCATCACTTTACTGAGGAAGTGCACTAGACTTGTAGGCAGCCAGAATACGGTAGAATGATATCATCTGATTATTGTCTAAAATGGTTTCATAAAAATTGTGCTAAAGCCCGAAAGCTGCTGGAATAGAAGGGGTTGTATTTGGTATTGTGTGTCATGTTCATCTCAACTGAAACTTAAATAGCGAGCTAGCTGCATATTCACAATGTCATGTATCATTATTGTTTTGTTAATTCCCAAATTTTCTAACTTTAACTATTAAATTGGCTATCCAATTATTGTTAAACTCCCACTATAGCAAATTGTAAAGCACTGTACTTGATATAATCTGAAATAAAATTCCATTAGTTTGTTTATTGTGAGCGTTCAATTCTGCCATTAGATAAAACAATTGCTAAAGTGTCCAGTTAAGCATTTCAATGATTTTTTAATGGCTATGTAATTGCCTCACCAAATCAACCCTAGTCGATTATTTCATTGTAAATTGACTCAGCCAGCCCCAAATGTAAGACATGAGGATTTTGATTGTAAATTGACTTAGCCAGCCCCAAATGTAAGCCCTGAGGGTGAGTGTGGCACAGCTGCATTTGCTGCACTAATTAGTTGCAAAGGGGGCTAACTTTACTGTTGTAGACAACCCTGGGCACTTAAGGCAAGGGGTTAAACAACACCAACACATGTTAATTCACACTTTATAAATTTAGTACATGACACCTGATGCCTGGAATAATTTATAACCACATATGTGATGAGTAAGTCTTCATGTCTGTACTAAGTTTGGAACCAGTGGAACCTGTACTTAGGAAGTCTGTCTAATTCTTTGGGTGAAATATTCTCAGTTTTTCACTTTTCATTTATCCCGTTATCAAGTCCATAATGTTTTATTTTGAGTATTAATTTTTTTTGCTCTTCCAAAAACTTCCTAATTCCTCCTGGTCAAGACTAACTGATTGTTCACTCTCAATGCTACAAGGTGGCAGTACTTCTTGTCTTACACATTTTCTTTCTACTCCACCTGAATATTAGAGAAAATATTATTTTCAATGACTTCATCAGCATAAAAAAAAATCTACTTCTTTGCAGCATCCATTACATTAGCCACTCCGTTTCTACCCCTTGCCCAGACCATTATCATTAGATACCCTGAATTGCCGACAGACTCGTGGTATTCTGTGGTATTCAATGATTAATCTATATTTTGTTATTAATGTTGTTGTAAACAAATTTTTATGGGGAAACATTTTGTTGTTGCATTATTGTATATTTGTTAAAAAAAGACAGATTCAGTCATTCTAGTAACGACACCGTCCACAATAATGCGAGCGCTAGCGTGAAAAACACTTGTTGTAATTTCTTCAGAAACACCCCTGCAAAAGTATTCACCGCTATGGTGTTCTTTCAGATTGAATAAAGTGAGAGTATATTCACCAATGTCTTTATTTTGACTATTTAAGTAAACACCGTACCACTCTACTGGATTAAGGCTGTAACAGGTAAGAGTAACAGTACTATTCTTGGAGACTTCTATCCAGTTAGGTGAAATATTACCGTGATTGTCGTGATTGTGTAACTCTTCATCATTTTTTCTTATTACTGTAACCAAGGAATACAGTTGAAAAAAATGACCAGAATCCCTCCCACTGCAAGTATAAAAGCCTGAGTCACCTTCTTAGTGTTAGTTGTTTCCACCCTGTATCGTGTTTACTTGAAACAGGTTGATATTCAGAAATATCTGAAACAGGTTGATATTCAGAAATATCCAAGCCTAATGAAATATTCGAGTAGGTCCAATTCACATCAGGGGAATAACTGCCACAATAAAGATTAGCTGAATAATCTTCCTCCACAAATAATAGTTCTGGAATCAGATCATGAACATACACTTCAATATGCTGCCAATTTCTTCCACCACTTGATGTGACAAAAGAAATTAAGACAGTATAGAACGCAATGAAATTGCCTTCAGACAATAGAATCATGCCCCTATTATGGTTACCTTATTTAGAAACTTATTTTGTAACTGAATGTATTGCCTGCGAAGTTATGAGACGCTCGTTAGTTTTCAACAGTATACCCCACAAGCAAATGATAATTACATAGCCAGCTCAATGTTTGTGTGGGTATTAGTAAGTTTTCATTACAGTTTTCTGAATTAACTATGCTAAAGTTGTTTAGATTGCCACGTATTTTTTTAGTTAACCGAGCAATGCTTGCCTATCATCTTGGTACCCAAAATACTCAGGCTACTTGGCTGTAAACAACAATGAATTTTTCAATTTTGAACTGGTTGGTCCCTTATTCACCTCCTCAGAGTTGGGTCTGAATTATATTCACTGGGAATTTATCTGCGGTTTCCAGGTACATGTACCAATTTATTTATTTTTTACATTTTTTTTTATAATTGTAAGGTGAGCCTCGACTTATTCAATTACCGCTTAATGGTCACGTGCCATCTGCGTAAGGTAACCTCACTAATAATATTAATGGGGGGTAAGCTACTCTAGCAGTTCATCTCCAATTGGTCAAAAATTCTTCTTTTCTCTATGGGAATTTCTTTGAGTATTTGAAAGGCTACTAAGTGGCAGATTTTGTTAGAAAATATTACAAATGTTTGTACTGACTCTCCTCCTTTGCTAGCAAATAATCACAAGATAAAGTGCAACCAGCTTATATAGTAGAGTTTTGTTTTTGTTGTCCAATTCTGAATATTTTGATCTTCCAAAGTACAAGTTCTGGTTCTAAACTTAGATGAAAACATTTCTACTCATCACATTATGACATTTTCTCACCACATCATGTACTTAATTTATAAGGTGTGAATTAATGTTGTTGTTGTTCACCTGAGTGTCAAATTGCTTTTTAAGTAGGCTTTTTTTAATCCCAGGAGTTAAAGCTGTTATGAACTTATTGAGTTTTAAAGATCAAATTTTGGAAAGGAGGTTTCAGCATATGGATTGACTTCTTACTATAAAAGGGCAAAAACTTGAATTTCCTGTAATCACTTATTTAGGACATTTCATGCTTTCACCACTTTCAGTAGAGGATAGGGCTAAATGCCCTGCACTATAGGACATTTAGCCCTATCCTCAGGCGGTAGCCAGAAGGTCCCATTGGGGGGTTCGATTTTTGAATACGAAAAAAAATCCACACCTACTTTCGTTTCCTCGTTAATTCTTGTATAATATTAACGACAGCCGCAATTGGTACTACTATGGCAGCGTTTGAACCAGATAATGAACAGATTGACTCTTCCCTGGAGCATTGGATCTTTATCTCCCTGGAGCATTGGATCTTTATCGAACTGCCAACAACTTCCCAGCGGGCAGGAAGGTACCGGGTCTACTATCTATCATTGGGAAAGCGGCTTATGAAGTGCTTAGAAATTTAGTGGCGCCTGAGTGGCCCCAGACCAAGACGTTCGATGAACTCGTCACAACTTTGCTGCTCACTACGCGCCAAACCCTTAGAGATCACTGAAAGATTCCATTTCCACAGGCGAAACCAGCAAAGTGGAGAAACAATTGCTGACTATATTGCTACCTTGAGGAAATTAGCCCTACACTGTGAATTTGAGGAATATTTGGATCAGGCATTACAAGACCGGCTTGTATGTGGGCTATTAAGTGAACACATTCAAAAGCGACTGCTCCCGAAGCCGATTTGGATGCTGTGGGATTGGAATTAGACAGCCTGGAAACAGAAGGGATTATAGAAAAGGTAAACCACTCTGATTGGGCAACACCCATTGTACCAGTTTCCGAAAGAGGGAGGAAGATTTTGGGTATGGAGATTATAAGGTTAGCTACTGTAAATTTAGTTCTACATGTAGACCAATTCCCCTTACCCAAGCCAGATGATCTATTTGCCACATTAGCAGGGGGGAATAAATTCACCAAATTAGATCTATCACAAGCTTATTTACAGTTAGAGCTAGATGAAGAATCCTCCAAGATGACTACAGTGAATACCCACTAAGGATTATATCACTACAAGCGCACACAGTAAAAAATCGTATGCTATTTTAACACAATATGTTAAATTAACATACTGTAAATATGACATAACCATGTGAAAATGACATTGTTCTGTAAATATTACACTTTGATTACTAAATAATACATCATATCATTATTACTACATTTAGTTACTCAAAATAACACTTCTCTTTCAATGTAACTATACATATGTTAAAGTAGCAATTCATATTCTATTTACCAAGAAAACATTTCAGTGCTCAAGTATTTAGTGCAATTCAATCAATTTCACATGTGAATATAGAAAGTATAATGAATGTTTTTGTTTCGATTAAGAACAATTATTATGTACATGTGATTTCATGACGATATAGGTGTTAGAGTCTCCTGGATTTGAATGAGGATAATATACAGATTTGGAATGTAATTGTGATAGAAGAACAACTTCATTATGCATGGTACGACATATTTGATATGCTGACAAATGACTATTTATACCAACAGTGTCATAAATATCTAATTGTAATAAAGAAATGGTTCTTGCAATTACTATGATGTCCACTATTTTTCCAAAAATTGGCAGGTCATCCTCATGAAATCCTTTAACAACTAATTCGTGTCGATAAAATCGTTCCCCGTAAATATTTATCCAATTTGGCCTAAATATAATACATCATTGCATAATTGCATAATAGCATCATAATCATGATAGTATTTAAAAGTATTTACCGTGTCAAAGTGGTGTCAAGGTCTGTGTTTGGCAACAGCTCAATGATAGCATCACTCATAGAATCAGCCCTCAATATTGTCGTGGCATCTGATTTACCTGGATAGGCATGAGTGTATGAATATTATAATATGTGTATGTAATAGCATAGGTAGGAGTAAAATTCAGGAGGCTATTATTGAACAGTATATGGTATTAACTTAATTAGTGCAATTAATCTCTATTTGTGCCAAATAGTCTCCCACTCCCTCCTCACCCCATTATCTAACCTCCAACAAAACAAAAAAAACCATCGGAAAATGCTTCTTCCCCTGACACCTCTTCCTCCTATCCCTCCAGAAATTTGAAAGCATTTTTATTTGGTGTGTGGTAAGTCTAGCCACACACCCTTAAAAAAATACTCTTTATACATATTTATATCATAGTTGTTGCGGTAACAGCCATGGATTAAAAATTGTATTCCCCTGTAAGTTTCCCGCAGGCATTGCATATTTCCCTGCGATTTGCAACTTTTAACAGTGTAATTTTGACGTACCAGATAGAATTTATTGAGCAAACTTTTGTCGCTGCAGTTAAAAAAATTGTCGGGAACATCAGTCCCTTTGATACTTTGATGGCTCTTCTCCAGTCATCAAATTTTTTTTAAGTGGAGCAGCAGCTAAGGAAGATGGAACACGGCAGTGCACTAGGAGGAGTTATGACGCAGTGGGAATTAAACTAGCATTTGTAGGTGGCTGTATCCCAGTATAAATTACATTATTTCCTCAAATAAAAACTCGCTTGTCATTGAGTTTTGAAACTATGATATAAAATAGTTAACCCATGACAACTTCGGGATTATCGTTCGATAACTGTTCCTCACACTCGGGCTTCGCCCTCGTCGGACCAGTTATCAACAATAATCCCTCTATGCCATGGGTTAACTATTACTTAACACCTTTAAATTTTACTTACAACCATACATCTTCCCTAAGAAACATTAGTATTGATCTTGGGTAAAATGAGTTTTTACTCTCCTATTATTTTTTTTATTTAGAGCATATGAATGAGACGGCATCCTCTTCCATATTATTGACCGGACTCCATGAGGAAGCCTGCAACAATCAACTGACTGTGACTGTTTGTCTCTCTTGAAGTGTTAATTAATTTATCATCATTGCTACAGCCATAATCTGTGCTGATAAACTTCGATGGGCTCTACCAATCAACGGATAACATTGTTTCCAAGTTGCTGTGGTGCAAAATATACTGTGGTCTATAGGCCACGAATAATGAACTGCTTGTGGGATTTATTGTGGTACCAAGTAAAATCTATTAGACAATAATGAAATTTTGGGGGAAATGTAAGTAGCCATAGTACCCCCTTATATTAGCACATGCTTAGTCAACCTGCTCTTAATTCAATGCACACCTTTAAGAATGTCTGCTTTAAAACACATTAATAATTGACTTACATGGCCCGCATTCCAAGTCATCATAAAGGAAAAATTTTCCTTGCAAATGGGCACACAACAACCTCTGATGCCTCTTTGCAACTGATAGAGGTAAATTAACAAAGTTGCCCAATTGTGCAATTCGTTTGAAATAGGAGTTTTTCGCTTCCATTCGCATGCACCATGTTGTCACCATAGGTCCAACCCTGTTAAATATAAAATACATGAACATGTTTATAGTTATCATTCACAGACATGCATACTTTATTAATTGTCTTGGAAAGTGCACCATATAGTGCATCTTGGGTGTGAATGATATGTCCGGATAGCATGACTTGAAAAATTGATGGTGATCTTCAATTAATGCTCTCAAATAATCACTTGTGACTGATGAGGTGATCTTTGCGGTACAATTTTTTGTAATTTCTAGCAAGAGTAAATAGCATTCCCATTTAGAATTAGTTTCTGGTACTTTGTCTCCAATCATGAGTGGCAATAAGGTAGCAAAATTCCACATCTGTGATGCTGTAAATTAAACCACCAATCATAGAGCAGTTATTATATACACTTTGAAAGTTTGTGCACTTAGCCAGAGGTAATATACGAGTTTAATACAGTTAACAAACAAAATTTCATGGGATTTACTCAATTCTTTAATTTTAAATATTCATACGTTATCTTGTCCTGATTTTAACAATTTCATCAATTCTATTAGGGAACAATAGTTGATAAAGTACTCATAAAATTTCGGCAGGTGACAGTAGTCGCTCGTAAATGGCAGTGCGGTGATTGACCAAGTACCTGTATAGCTCCCCTATTTATCAGCTAGTTAGCTGAGGTCATTCATTGTATTTAACACTCACAGGACAAGTGAAGAGAGCCTGATCCAGACTGAAATGATAGTCTCTGGAATTGTTTTGGGGGCTTATTTCTTGCTTCCGCTCTACCATAAGAGAAATTAGCAATACGTTCATTAAGTTGATCTAGAGTGAAGTATCCATCTTCCATCAAACTTCGTATGACCAATTTTGTTTCCAAAGGAATTACACCTTCTAGCAGAACGTGCATTACATCCTGTGGAATTTGTGAATTTGCGACATGAAAATAATTCATTTCATTCAGTGGACATGTGGAATTCACGCCAAATGTTGTTGAATCTTCCGCACTAAGAGGACCCGACAACAGAGAGCAGTGAAGGTTATGACTGACACGATCACGTAGCACAAAATCTTCTTCTAGGAACTACATCAGAAATCAGAAGTAATTACCCTATTACATATTAATGCCTATTCCAGATATATAATCTCTATCTACGGTTATGGATTTCACAGGAGGGGGGCTTAAAGTAGTCAAAATATACATAATACTTATAGCGCGAGTCTGAGTACAATATGGGAAAATATTTTATGAGCACGCAAAATATTTTCACGAGCCGAAGGCAAGTGAAAATATGGCGTGAGAGTAAAATATCATTCCCATATTGTACGATGAGTGTGATAAGTGATTTATTGCTGCTTTGATACTTTCTCTCAACCAGTTAGAATACAATTTTCATTGATTTTACTCGCTACGCGCGCTACAAGGAGCGTTCAATAACAAGCGTACAATATGGGAGAATACAGAACGCTCGCATGATGCGGAAATATTCAAGAAAAATATCAAAGCTGCAATAAAATTATTTATGGGAGTGGGGGTGAAACATTTGCCTTTAAAATCTCAGTCTAATATACCAATGAATTTTAAATAGGCGAAACAATCCACCCAAATTTCTTACCTGCTACTTGTACTATTATAAATAGCTTTAGAACGTAGCTAGTCACGTGCGAGCAACCTGATTGGTCTGTTACGAGAATCTATACAAGTAGAATCATGCTCTGCGGTATTTAGATATCGTGTAAATCGGATGCTTGTTGCTACGGTCTACAGACATGTTCTTTAGTGTTTAGCCGTTGCTACGTTCTAAAAGAGTTGGATTCGGATATTGTGAATCGTCATCGTTTAGAAATCCTCGGCCTCGAGTAGCATCCTCGCTACGGTCGGGACGCTACAGTACATTAGTTATCCGAAAAAAGTTAGGACCGAGGGGTGTTCAGACCGAAATGTTCGGATAACTGAACACCATAAGAAATGTATTGTATAGTACTAAAGGACACGAAAAATCAAACAACTTGTTCATGTTTGCACGTGCTACTATTGGATTTTGTGTGTTCGGTTAATTGAAGTATTCGGATAATTGAAGTCTGAAAAATCGAAGTTCTACTGTTACATACTGGTTTAATGAAGAATTAATGAATATATGCACTAAAAAAATTGATACCTTTGTCTGAATCTGTTCTCTCGTTGCCATGCAATCCCGACATATTCTCAATGAAAAGCCGACACCAACTTTAAAACCACCCAAGTGATGAGCAGCCAGAGTGTCAGCAAGGCATAACAAAACAGTTCCATAAAACAGGTGAGATATTCCACCACATTCCACTGAAATTCCATCCTATTAGGAAAAATGACAAAAATTACTGGTAACAAGTGTTTATATGATAATTGGTAAGTGAGTGAAGCGAGTGAGACACTCTGGAGTCTTAGATCAAGGAAAAATTTGGAGTCTAAAGGAAAATCGGGCACAACGCGGCCCTCTCAAAAAAATTTATTGCAAAGAACTTAATCAATCTTTTTCCGGCAATTATGCGCGCCACATTGTGGGGTGTGCTCAAAGCATACAGTGTGGCGAGCGAGCTAGCCCAGCTATTCAAAAACTGGTTGATAAATTGTCAAAAAATTATGTTACGGCTAAAGGAAGTTTTAACGAACAGTGGAGTTTGATATGGTGAGATATTTCACGAGCAGGCTAATTGACGTAAAGAGAAACGACGTATCAAAGTCATATATATATGTGACCATCTACGAGAAAACTGGGCACTAGTAAATATGAATGTGACATAGTTATTAACAGTGAATTTGTTATAAATTCCAATTGTACATTTTTTCAACTTACTGCACTCAATGTGTTAACATCCTTAATGAAAGGAGCGAGAACTTTTTCAAAGCCATACTTTATCAAAATTGGATTCTCAACACACGCCACAAGCTGAATTGCTCGCTGAGTAGATCGAAGAGCTGGTTGAATGTTACCCAAAACATAGTAAAACATTCCTGTAATTAACATTGGGCATTAATATTTATGAAAGGAGTGTAATTCCTAAGCTTACCAAGTTTATGAACACCAGCATGTGCTCCAAGCAGATAACATACTTCTATCTCATCAAAATACAAAATGATTTGAAGAGAATGCTTGGATTTATCTTGGAATAGTTCATGCTCTTTGAACAATTTTGCATCACAATAATCAGCGATGAATTCATCACTTCGACTATGATCTTGTAGAATCTACAATGAATATATAAAAATGATGTTTGCATAATTCAATTACACCTGGTGTATAAAATTTATACAATATATAAATATAATAGACTATAATATTAAATATATTCTGAATTTTTTTGCTTGTTCAGCAATAAAATCAGAATTTTTGCTGCCCTCACCGGCACAAATGCCGTAGGCACTCCTCGCGCATGCTCACAGCACTGGACTTCACCAGATTTTGAAGTATTGATTATCCACTAGATTGTGATATTTTTTATATATTCCTGTGTTGTAGTACTGCTCCGTTAAAAAAAAAGGTGGATTCGCAAGCACCGGGATTTTTTTCTACGTTATTTTTTCAAGAAATGGCTACCTGAGCAATCGAGGTTCAGGCGGTGGTCTGCCTAAATATTTTTGAACTTGAATACTTATGAAGCTCAAGTATAGAGAGTAGAGAAGCTATACGAGCCGTGAAATAATTGAATTACCGTTGAGTTACTGATATCAACTGTGGTAATTGGCGGCCTGATTCCAATACATAAGTATAGCATAGCTACTTGATCCTAAAGAAGTCCTAGCGATGTTGTCTGGAGCTATTTTAGGCATTTTCTGCTAGCACAACACCTCAGTTTACTTTAGAATTGTATGTATTATTGTGAATCTTTACTGGAAAAACGAAAACAGGCTAAGTGTACCAGGGTTAATGCCAAAGAAGTACAAAAAAATTGGAATAAGATCGTTGTTGTTGCCATTCATGTATAAACATGCATGTTACATGCTTGTGAAACGTCCCAAATCCTTTAATGTTACATGAAACATGCATATTACATGAGTGTAGAAACTGATTGCAATTCATTTAACATGCACTCTACCATGCGCATGTTATTGTCTGTTAGATGCATGTAACATGCATATGTTACATGCCACACTTTTTTGTATAGGGTAAGCACTCTTTAGAGTATTTGAGACACCAGCTCACTCTCTCTGCAATGTCTGAGAGTTGTTGTAATTCACCAAAATCTAATTGTCACCCAGGGGATAGCTTACCCTATCACAATAACAAGCAGCCCACTGTTATTCATGACAACAGGAGGCCCAGACTTGTGGACCTTGCACAGGCTACCTCACAATAACAAATCAAAATTGAATATTTGATGTCCATGGAGTTCGGAATCAGCATGCTCTCTCAAAGACTCACATATCATAATAAAACCTGCAAGTTTCACACTTCTTGTGCTGTCTGCAAGTAGACATTTTGCCAGTGAAACTATGATTACTTGCTTATAGATTGGCAGAAATGTAGGATCTGCCTTATATTTATACCTTGAGTTCGCAAAGATAGATACAAGATGTCATTCGCCAATCAGTGTGTGAGGAGAGCTTCATTAATGTCCATCTGGCAACCACCAAAGCTTGCATCGTTGCAATCAACCAAAATATTTGTATGTTTGTTTTATATGAGGCTTAATTTCTATTATTCCAAGTTGTTTTGTTGCTGTTGTTATTATTGTAATGGTGCCATTTTGTTTGACTTACATGTATGAACGCAAATTTAACAAGTACAAATACATAAACACTCTCTGTTCAATTGACCTGCCATATGATTATCTTGTGGACCAATAGCACATCAATGTAACCTGAATACTTCTAACCTCATCAAGAATTTCCTGTTTGGTCAGCAATGATTTTAAGCCATTCAAGAGTGGGACATATTGAAATGTATGGGTCTTTTCCTGTAATCTCCGCTTGTTTCCAGATTGAATCGGAATAAATTCAGTTCCCAAGATAACTGAGACGGGATCCTATAACATTATAATAATTTGATAACTTATCGTGTATAGTAAGCTAGCAAGCAAAGTTAAATATACAAAAAATTCATAGCTATTCGTAACTTACCACAAGGTTGAAGTGATTTATATAAAATTTTGTTTGTAAATATTCAGTTTCCAATCCTTCAAATGGATCAACATTAAAACAATCTTGAATATTGGTTTCATCAATACTTAAGTTTTGACAGACTGATTCTTTGACATCATCCAATAGGTATTTCAACAACTGTTTGATTTGGAAAATTGAAAAATTAATCGCTGTTTGAGTGAGTTTGTGTCTTTCCTTTAAAGTAAGAAGTAAGACTCCTCTTTGCCATACCATTAGTTAGTGCAGGTGAAAAGAGTCCTTCTTCTGCAGTATCTTTATCATTTGTTTCCTGCACACTTGATAAAGAATTATCTTCAGCACCAAGATCAAACATTTCATCGCTTTCCAATTGGGTAATGTGGCTTGAATGTTGCCTCCACAAATGAGAAGACATCCCAGAAAAAATACGAAATGTTTGCAGGCAACCTGAAATTCCACAGGAAAATCTAAAGTTAGGCAGAGAAGAGTGGCATTCAAACGTGTGTCTCATGTGATTTTTCCACGCCATGCATCGAAAAGAACAGCAATTGCATTGAAATATATCCATTTTGAACCCTCAGATCTTCAACGCTACAGACCGCTACGCCAGCCAGCGGTTGCAGCTCACTCTCCGCATTCGAGGCCCACCCCCATTAGCCCCACCCTCGCATTATCACGTGCGAAGTGTTTGCAGCCACGTGTAAACGGTGTAAATAGGGCATCCTGTGGCTTTTTTAACTGTGAAGTGCTGCGAAATCTTCGACTTCGGCAAGTGTGGAGTGCTGAGAGTGAAGTGGATATGGAAGACCTGGATGTTGATGAAGTGGCTGAGTGGATACTTGAGGAAGGATTTCCTGCTACTGTAGCGGGTGCATTTTCTGGTATGATCGTTTATATTAAATTTATACAACAAGGATAACTCCAGGTTGCTGTTGTTGTAGATGAGCAAATGGATGGCACTGCTATTGTCCAAGCTTTTGGTAGCTGTCCTGGCCCAGACTGTATAAAAGAGGTGGTTCCTAAACCCTTTGGTATGAGGCTAAAAGTTTATACAGCCATAAAAACTCGCTTGGAGAAAGAGAATAAAGAAAAGGTAAATTATTATTAATGTTTATTGTTATTATTATTGTTATTTTATAATTATCGCAGAAATAGATGTCATTTTTTCCTTTTTTCCTTTTTTTGTAGTTGTATTCAGCTGAATCACCTGCTTCAGATTGGCGTTTCAAAGGAAAATCGGATCAGACACAAGTAAGTTAATTGTAGTTATGTTGTATTTAATACAAAATGAGGAAAAGAGGTGTTTAAGGGTGCAGTACCACCGGAACCTGCGGTAATTAAGCGATTCAGTAGAATACCACAAAACCCGCCCGTAACTCGATCCAATGCGCACAATTTGAACACGTACCAATTAACTGTACCAGACAATTTACCACAAAGAGCTTTCACCTCAAAGGACTACCAGTACTGTAGGGCAGAAGCAGCAGTGCAGATAATTAATATTTGTTCACTTTCTAAAAAATATTACTAAACAATATTATAAATCATAACTCCATAGTAGCAGGGCCATAATCAAATACAATATGAAATGAACAAAATCAAAGGTTCTGAAGTATGCAATACTATCAAGGGGATCCAAGGAGCTGTGCCTTCTCATTGACCTCTCTACTGGAGTGTCATGTCCTCTCTTCTAAATAACCAGGATGTATGTAGTATTCTTCCCTTCAGGAGGCATGACTTCTTAGGAGAGCCGAAGGTCTACTATTCTCTCCTCTGGAGAACAAGGAAGCCATGTCTTCTGCTCTGCACTTTTGTTGTGAACCTGCCAGTTGTACCCTAGAACCAAGGAGTTGTGCCTTCTCATAATCGGAGCTCATCTATTTCTATGAAGAGCATGCCAGCACCTTTCCTCCTGTTGAGGTAGATCAGACAAAGTACTATGATCTAAAATTTGATTCTGGTCTTATTTTAAATAAATTAAAATAAAATAATAATTGATAATAAACAGCCTAATTGATAAATATATATTATTGTAGAAAGAAAATAACATTAGTCAATAAAAGTAATAATTCACATTTTCTTTTAACAAATAGCACCAAAAATTCCTGAGAAGTTGAAGTTAACACACTGAAACTGCTTCTAACTTCTACCCGCTACACCAACCTTCTATCAAGCTCTCCAAAGACACCAAAGCAGATGCTTCCTTCAAGTCACAGCTGCGAGCCGTGATATATCTATTCTAAACGAGTGACTCCAGGCCCCATTAATACGCCGCCGCTTCTTCATTGTCTAGGACCCTCCAGTAATTTCCAGAAGTCTTGTACTCTTCCCCGCAGGGCTCACTCGCACAGTAACTCTTCTTTTGTGTTTGCTTACCAGTTCTAATTAGAGCCGCCACCACCCGGAATTTTGCCCACAATAAATTGCGCGCTCAGAGTTGGGGGGCGGAGTTGAAGAATCAAATGAATACGAATCAATAAGTTAGCTTCGTACCTAAAAATCGATATTCAGAAGTACTGGATGACCAGAATGAACTCATATTTTGTACACGGGGTACACTCCACATCTAAAAAAACATAACAACGAGTTTTTTCTTTTAAATAGGATACAAAAAAAAATATATAAAAATATTTTAAAAAATGGAAAACAAATACTAATATCAAAAATACGGCGTTGTTAAGTTGTGGGGAAGCCCCTAGGCTACCGCTGGAAAAAAAAATCGACTTCGTAACTGCAACGGTCGCCCCTGAATATCGCTGAATAGCCTTAAGGTTTGTACCGTTGTTTCTCAGTTCCTGGTCGGTCTTTTTTCTTGAAACTTGGTTTATAAGAGCTGTCTGTTGGTGTCTGTTTCAACTGCAACAACAAAGTAAGCGTACATTGAACAGACAACGAGAAATAAATACATAGCATAACTCCTCCATCTGCGGTTTAGCGCTGCGGTTTCAAGTGGTACTGCACCCTTAAAACTACTGCCTCTGTTTTTTTAGTGTGTATATAATTATGTGACTGTCTATGGGAAAACCGGGCACAACGCGACGCGCATACATCGATTTAATTCTTAACAATTTATTTTAAAAAGCCTGCAGAATGAAATGGTTAGGTCGCATATATCGGCGATGGTTCTAGTTATCGCTCTAAATCATGGAGAGATCAATCTCTAGCTGACGAAGAACGTGTAAGCATAATAACAATTTTTTTAGGGAGGCGCATTGTGTCAGATTTTCCCGTGGTCACATATATGTATAAGTAATAGTATGGATAGGAGTGAAATTTGAGATAAATTTCACTAGTGTTAAGTTGAATGGCAATTAGCACAAAAATTTCACGACTAACCCTGCTATTAAATATTAATAACATAGCTTCTTCACGAAAGTGGTGTTTGTTGTGAAGGAAAAGGTTGAATGATAATACGTTTACTCATTAACAGAGATTTGTGATATTTCACGTCGTTAGGATATATTTCACGTCATTAGGTGATATTGCACGTCGTTAGGTGATATTGCAAGTTGTTAGGTGATATTGCACGTTGTTAGGTGATATTGCACGTCGTTAGGTGGTATTCAGGGTTCTGCCTGCACTGGTCGGCACTGGTCGGCCCGACCACCAGTATGAACCAAGCGACCACCACTACTCACTGTCCGACCAGTAGCTACTCCCTCTGTACCAGTCAACAAATAATAGCCTTTTCACCCCCTTAGTACCTTTATAGCGTTTTTACTTCTCAGTTTTTTTAAGGCGTACCTTCCTTGGTCATCGCTATTTTACTGGAGATCGATCTCATCTACAATATGCCATTATGATATTTGTTTTTCAAATTAATTCATTAGTAATTTCAAACAAAATTTAAAAAGTTATTTAAATTGAAGAGTTCAATTTGGTTGCTTTTGCTTGCATGCCACCCACCACTGTCACTTTGCTGTTGATGAGAAAATAATTTTGTGTTGAGATGGGTTGTTACCGCCACTCCAGAATTCCTGGGCAGAACCCTGGGTATTGCACATCGTTAGGTGGTATTGCACGTCGTTAGGTGATATTGCACGTCGTTAGGTGGTATTGCACGTCGTTAGGTGGTATTGCACGTCGTTAGGTGGTATTGCACGTCGTTAGGTGATATTGCACGTCGTTAGGTGATATTGCACGTCGTTAGGTGATATTACACGTCAGTCAATAAGTTCACTAATCCCCGTGAAATGCGCGATAATATCATTTTGACGCAATACTTTTCCTATTAGGAAGTAAATCAGCTATTGTATATACGGTAGGAAGTCACTTATCCGAACGTGTTGGGACCGAAGGGGGTGTTCGGATAAGTGAAATGTTCGGATAAGTGAAATGTTCGGATAAGTGAAATGTTCGGATAAGTGAAATGTTCGGATAAGTGAAATGTTCGGATAAGTGAAATGTTCGGATAACTGAACACCATTGAAAAATGTATTGTAGAGTACTAAATAAGAGGGCGTGGTCAAGCAATTCTTCGTGTCTGCACGTGCTACTATTAGATTTTGGGTGTTCGGTTAACTGAAGATTCGGATATGAAGTTCGGATAACTGAAGTTCTACTGTATATAGTACTTATTACATGAGTGGAGTTTGATATGGTGAGATATTTCACGAGCAGGCCAATTTATTTTCACGAGCCGCAGGCGAGTGAAAATGAAGCCTGCAAGTGAAATATCTCAGCATATCAAGCTCTAACGAGTATAACAAGTGGTTATTCTAACTACTATAGCTTAACCTAGGGTAATCAGGGTTTGATACAGAGGGCAGAGTTCCCCCCCCCCCCCCCCCCCCCCCCCCCCCAAAGCCCAAGATTTACCCTCCAAAAAATTTTTTTGGACGAATCCTGTATTAAGTTGGTAATGGTGAGATAACAACCGTTAGATAATAACGGGTCACGAACCTAAAAATAACATTGTGAAGATATCTAGTATAGAATAAATAATACTTATAGCATGAGTCAGAGTACAATATGGGAAAATATTTTAAGAGCACGCAAAATATTTTCACGAGCCAAAGGCGAGTGAAAATGTGGCGTGAGAGTAAAATATCATTCCCATAATGTACGACGAGTGTGATAAGTGATTTATTGCTACCATGATATTTTTCTCAACCGGTTACAATACAATTTTCATTGATTTACTCGCTACGCGCGTGCTACTTGGAGCGTTCAATAACAAGCATACAATATGGGAGAATACAGAACGCTCGCGTGATGCAGAAATATTCAAGCAATAATATCAAGGCTGCAATAAATATATATATATATATATATCAAATTAATGAATACAAAAAATTAATAAACAAAATGAATCAAAATTGTCTTCACACTCATAGATTCAAGATTCTTCTTCGGACTGTATGGAGATGCAGTCTTTAACAAGCAGTCAAGTAAGAAGTCTTCTACTAATTAGTACAACGTAATTATTAGTAAACAACTGTTTTGTAGGGGTGCTCACCAGTGACCGTAAGAAGACAGAAGTGTTCTGTGAGTTTATTACAATCCTGTATAATAGTTCATTTGTGACATGAATTAAAAGTTAATGTTGCATATGGAGTTGAGTGTCCTTATATATGTGACTGGTAGTTAATATGTAGCATTCAGTTTTAATCCCTCCCCCTCCACCTCCCACCCACCCCAATCCCAACAATTAGCCGGAAAATCCTAGATTAATTCCTGGGTGTCATTTTGTCCACTTACTATACTCCATGTTATGGTGTGTGTATGTGTTGATTGGTGGGCACAAGTAGGGTACACGTGTAATGTGTATGTGTATGTGCATGTGTGTATATGTACATGTGTTTATACGTACATGTGTGTAATGTACATGTGTGTATATGTACATGTGTGTATATGTACATGTGTGTATATATACATGTGTGTATATGTACATGTGAGTGTATGTGCATGTGTGTATATGTACATGTGAGTGTATGTGCATGTGAGTGTATGTACATGTGTGTATATGTACATGTGTGTATATGTGCATGTGTGTAGATGTACATGTGTGTATATGTACATGTGAGTGTATGTGCATGTGTGTATATGTGCATGTGAGTGTATCGGCATGTGTGTGCACTTGTAATGTGTGTAGACTATGTTTGTAGAGATGAAAATTATATAGAATTTAAGATCAGCTAAATCTTAAAGACCATGACATTTAATTCGTCAATTTCATTCCCTTGAAATGAAATACAGATTGGCAGTGCATGTGCTAGTTACTAACTTGGGGCTAAGTCACATTATCTCAATGAGACTTCAAACCAAGTGGTTGAGCCCCTTCTCCCCAATTTACATTTCATCTGTCATGGTTTTCCTAAGCCAAAGTTAAGATCTGTCGTTCTGGTTTGTTTCTTGATTATTTTCAAACTGTGGGCCAAAAGTACTTGCAAATTTTGGTAGCATGTATTTCTGAATTGCACCCATTACACGACAATATCTGATATTAGATAATTTATTTCTACGTTGGATAAGTAGTTTTGTTTCTTTTTCGTTCTTTTTTTATTTATTTCTTTAATTCCGCTCACCAACTCCTTTAATACAGCAATAATATTACAAAAGTAAAATTCTAATTAAGCCCAAATTGTACACTGTTTCAGGAACTGTAGAGCAAAGAGAGACTTTTATCAAATTTGTTTTTCTTGATACAATCAATGGTCAGTAGTGTAAAAGAGTGCATCTGTGTGGTGCAATATTAGGTTCTACAATATACTTAGAGTAGGGGATCTTTTTCTATGCATACCACATCTCACACATACATGTGAACCCTCAGTGAGTTATGCACTAGATACAACTATCACACCGACTGCTGGATATAGCTGGCTATCATTTGTGTGCAGCAGATGAGACAAAAGCTGCTAGGAGCCCAATGATACATCAGTCAGGCTGTGCCTTAAAGCATCATACAACAATTTGTGCTGTCTCTTTAATAGTTGTCCAGGGCAAGGATAAACAGTTATCTCTACTGAATCTCATGCAAAAGTTGTATGCATGTCTTGTGTGAATTGGACTGAACGCAGCATTTCGACAATATTCAATAAGATTTACATACCAGTGTGCTACTCAACTCAAGTGTGTGTGTGAGGGCATATATGAGACATGTGTGGTTGCATGTGTCTTCGTGCCTATATGTAGTTGGATTTTGATTGATATGCGAGTGACGTTAAGCCATATTTACTTGTAATGAAGTTGTACACTTTTAGGTATAAATGGAAATTGAAAAAAAACATTTTGCAACAATGCATATTTTACTCGCATTGTAGCCAATTTAAGACTGGTGGTTAACTTTGCCCATGAAAAAGAAATTTTTGTAAATTTTTATCGGGGGGGGGGTGGGGGGGGGAGGAGGAGGGAGATCAGTTGTACGTTCATATTTCTAGTTTATCAAATTAATATTTTCCTCCCAAAATGGGAGTTAGATTGAATAAGCTTGGTCTGTGTTGTGTTTCCTTGTTGGGTGTATATGCATGTGTGTGTGATAATGCTAAAGAGTACGCTAATTGTTATTATTGTTACATATTACTAGGGGCATGCTGAAAGCACAGTGTGTCGAGCGAGTTAGCCTGGCTATACACAAACAACAGTAGCTAAATTGTCAAATATTTGTGGTACGGGTCATAATTATTTTCAAACACGTAACAATACTTTTATCTTTTTTGACCCAATAATACCACTAAGTTGTTTGAGCCAAAACTAAACTGCCTATTGCACAGCCTGGTCTCTCACCATGTTGGACAGTCTCTAATGACATCCTGTCTGACAATGTTTTGTTTTGTATAGCTGGGCTCGCTCGCCACACTGCGCTTTGAGCACTCCGCTTCTAGTGAGCCTATGCCTAGGTTTAGAATATTTCGACGTTCCATGTAACGAAAGCAACAGCTACAAGACATTTTACGAAACTTTAAAAAAAAATTGTACTATCGTTAATGAAACTCCGCCCATTTACATAAAGAGAGGTGACGTACCAAGCCCATGCATAAACAAATACAAAACTTTGCATTTATCTATAGCCAAGAGTGTCTGGTTCGCTTCGCTTGCTCACCAATTATTTCAGTTACAGTAGGACGTTGCGTATCCGAATTAACCAAACTAACTCCAACGGGAAACCACACCCCTTTTATTTCAATTTAAGGCCTGTAGATTGAACAGTAGCTGCTACAGTTCTAGGATTTGTCTGGGAAACTCCCAATGAAGGATGCTAGGGGGATACTACAACATCTGGTATGTACTCAGGCTGTAGATGTAGACAGATGTAAGAGCCCCACAGCACTTGAAAGCTCTACTCAGCCAGTAGAGTAAGAAATCGATTATCTGAACATTTTCATTATCTGAACACCCTTCGGTCCCAATTGTTATTATTTTTAATGTTCAGCTAGTACTACCTATTGGTAGAAAGCAATATTAGTGTTGTGTGTGTGGGTGTGGGTGTGTGAGTGCATGCGTGTGTGAGTGTGATCAAAGTGGTAGATTGCTGTCCAACTTTTGCACTCACATTGGTATTTTTCTTGTTGAAATAGGGAATGATCCCTAATCCTTTTCCAGTACCAATGTTTCGGGAAACTACTGAGGATAATCTATCTAAGTGTAAGGTAGGAGAAGACGATCGCAAGTACATGGTTAGAGTTTTGGCTACTTTGCTGTCTATATATGTGCGGCATCCTTCCATGAGGGATTGTGGAGTAGTGGCCGAGTCGTTATTGAGAAAATTTAGTTTTCTCAAAGAAAGTGTAAGTTGATGTTTTGAATAGCCAATTAGATGTGTAGTTATATAGACTTTGGGATATGTATTTTTCAGAACTCCTGGAGGCAATACATATATGTGCGTTGTCAAAATATAAATAGAAAGTATTCAAGAGTAACTCCAGAGCCCAAGAGGCAGAAGGCAGCTCCGTGTGTGGCTCATTCCTACGTTGAGATTAGTATTAACCAAGATGACCAGGTGGCACACGAACGAAATACTGACCATTTAAAGAAAGAAATAGAAAAACCGAAACATAAAGTAGATGTAATTAAAGAATTGATAAGGAGAACTCTAAAGAACAGGAGAGACATGGTGCTGTCTGGAGACGTTCGTCCCGCTGAACTGTTATTGTATTTTCCACACCTTAAAAAGGCTAATTACGTAAGTCACGATTTTGTTTACGTTGTATATGTGTTTAGTGGCTGTTAATTGTACTTGTAGATATTTTATGAGTTTGAACTGATATCTGGAAATGAATTCAGTTTTGATGCAATTATGGAAGTCTGGAGCAGGTGGAAAAGTGCTATTCTTGACTATGCTACATCTTCTGGAATTAAGTCTAAGTTATTAGAACATGCTCTTCGTGATCACCATTCTGATAGTACAGGTATGTTTGTATTTATTATAATTTTCTTCAATTGTAATGAAAATTTCACTTACAAGTTCTAACCCTTCACAAATACTGCGATAGAAAACTCATAATTCACATGAGTTGAGAGAAAAGCTAAGGGAAAACTGTATTCTCAGGTAGTTGTCAATGAGAATCAAACTTTGTTTGTAGTTCAGTGACTAGAGCACTGGCAGCTAAAGCTACATGCCCTGGTTCACTTCCCAGCTACGATTAATATTTTTTACGCATTTTCCCTCAACCTATTAGAATGAGAATTTTACATCCCAATCCCTAGTTTCACATTACCGCAATTATTTAGCATAATAGTTCAATGAATACCCTTGCACTTTTTTATCTCGCGTTAGAGTCGGTCGATACTGGATTTGTTCAGGCAATACGATATTGTCTGGAATTATCACGATATAGTGATATATCATGATATTAGGCCTTGATGGTCAAATATTTAATAATGCCTTGTTTAGCTGGGGTCCATTTGGTGGTTGGTGCAATGCACAGACTCATAGACTCATGGTGCTTCCCAGCTTGAAAACTCAGAATGTTGGACACTGTTGCTTAATCAACTATATTTTCTAAAGTGCTTATGTAAAAATTTGAAGCCTTACACATTTATGTCATACCAACCTACCCACAAAACATTTGTGTGGTTTTGCAGTTACTTTTGTGGTAATGGGTGCCTGAACTTGGAGTTTTTTAACAGTGAATTTAGAAGTGTTTTAGCAAGAAAAAGAGCAAATATTGATATTAACCTTTCTAAGTTGGCATACTGATACTATGGTAGCTGAGGCTTTATTATACCAAATTTGGTGCGATAAGAAGTAATTGTTGCTTTAAAACTCATTATTTTAATTTAAAAAGTGTTTAAGCGAAAAATGAAGCAATTATTGATATTAAGCAGGGATTCATACGGGATACGTCCAGAAACAATTTTTGGGAGGGGAAATCTTGGGCTTTGGGAGGGGGGGGAGGGATACTCTTAATTTTTCTATTAGAGAGCATTTCTGTTTGGGGGGGGAAACGTCTGCTTGGGAGGGATTTCCTCCCTTCCCGCCCCTCTGTATGAAACCCTATTAAGGTCTAAAAAATTGTCATGTAGTATTTAATCATTCTAAAAGTATGTTGTGCAAGTTTGGTATCTCCACCTTAAAACTTGAGTGAAATACAGTCATTTTTGTATTTTATCAAGATTTCAATCACCTATACCACAAAGGTAACCACATAAACCACACTATGGTTTTGTTTATATTACATTAATGTGTAAGACTACCGAGTTTGAGACTTCTACGATAAATATTTCTGAAAATTATTTTTCAGCTGAAGTTTGAGTTTTCCACTGGAAGCACTGTAGGTTAGTGGGTGAACTTCCACAACAGGCACTATTCTTTTTTTTTTTTTACGCGGTCGTTTTTTTTCTTTCTTTCAGAGGAAAAAGAATCGCTGTCTCCGCGATGTCAAGTTTTTATTGTGGTACAATGACAATATCGGTATAACTGCCCAGCTCTATCTATGCCATAAAAATAGTAATTTAAATATAAAACTATATGAGCTGCCCAGCTGAACGAAAACAGCGGTAGCTAAATTGTCAAAATTGAAACACCCCATTTTATTTAATGCCCGTGCCACTATTATGGTACGTCTGGGTCATAGGTCAGTTGACGTACGGCCACATGTATATAGTCGAATGTTGATCGGTTGTCCGTTTGATTTGCGCATGCGTGCATAAACAAAGTCTTGGTTAAAGCTGTGAGTAAACAGTTAAGAAGCTATGGTACTTGGACTCACCTCCTCCACGATTTTCAACCAAACAATCTGCCACCTAAAGTCCATGGAGTACGATGGAGCCATTCTCACTCTGTAGCTATAGCTTTCGGCAGGGCCGGCTGTGCATGCCCAGAATATCTCGGTAAAATTAATTTCAGAGCTGGACAGCCGATCAAAAATTGACTGTATATATCTGAAATCTCAATTGAACACGAACATGACTGAGCTTGCTCGATAATTACTTTTCTATCCCATTCCAAGTATGTGTTTTTGTTGACACTCACACAAACGCAACTATAGTTGTCCATCTCATTTTGATGAGTTAATAAGTTATTATATATCCGTTTAGGATGTGGAAAACATTATTTTGTTCACATTTAGAAGCAGAGTCTCTCACAGCTTTGCGATGTTTGGCTTACTGGTTGGTGCCCAAAAAGCGGAAAGCTGGAGGTCAAGAGAGCACAGTTGATATTCCCCATCTTTTGATGGAAGGAAAGGTATGTCTTTATTACAGTTGCGTAATATCTTTTTCACAGTGTAATTTTATTGATCAAGTTGAAATGTGAATATGATAGCTGCTCATGAAAAAAAAAATTGGCTTGTGGTTGCCTTTGTTAGAAATTTTCACTTGCACATTAGCCTTGCTCCCGAAGAGTGAATTTTAGAGTGAACATGTGAATTATTCTGCAGCAAGTATCTTAGACATCATGCACGAGCATGTATACACACATGCATGAGTATGTACACACACATGCACGAGCATGTATACACACATGCACATGCGTAACATGTCATTACTGAATCTAGCACTGGAGACATCCACATTGTTAGAGATACAAATATCAACTGATGGCGATATGTGTGTGTGGCCAAGTGAATTTAGTCTGCAGTCCGTTTATTACTTTTTTCTGAATTGTAATTGTTTGTATATGTATTATTTTGGTTTTCAAAAGATTATCATATCCTCTAACTCACTATGAAATAGGGCCTTGGTCCTGATAATTTGGTCGTGGTGCTACATCTATACTTTATAGCACTGCGTACACTGTAAAGGTTTGTAGTAACTTTTGAATAGAAAACCATTTTTATGTTTGTACCTTGGTTTAGTGGTATTGTACGATTAATCTTGTGGAGTTATGAGAATATTAGTTTGGATTATGATCCGAACCTTCAGCTATTAAATATCATAAAAATCCCATTTTTACGGAGTGTACTCTTCATACTGTTAACCTGCAAAATATATTGACAGTGAGTGCTGTCTGGAAATGTCAGAAGTTGTTCATCCCGTCACACGTCCCATGGGACCTTGGGGGATCCCATGGGACGTCCATCTGTCCCACACCATCAATTGTCCCATGAGAAAGGTCCCATTGGATACCCATGGCAATAGTACAAATTTATGAAATTTGAAGCTTACTCTGCTGGGAACCCCACCTATGTGGTTGAATAGCCAGGCTTGCCCGCTGTGTTAGTCACATGCCCCCAAAGATGGGGGACTTCGCCCCCATACCCCCAGTATGCTGTCACAAATGCATGCATCCAGCTATGGGTGGGACAGATAACATCCCATGGGATCCCCCCATCATGGGATGGGATGGACAACTTTTGGAAAAATATATTTATGGCAACTGCTTGTCTCTTACTTATTTATTGTTAGTTTATTTTTCTTCATTTGTTTGTATGACGTAGCTATCATGTACTGTAAAAAATGGACTTTAGCAAGATTGTTTGATTACACGCTTCAAAACACCCTTGTGCACTATTCTCAATATAGAGTGTTACAGGAACACAATACAAAGCCCAATGGTTTTCAAAATAACAATATATAGTACTGGTAACTGTTTTTTCGTATATGTAATAAATCAAGTGAGTGTATCAATCCACTCGATAGGTGTAGTAGGATCTATACTCCAATAGCCAGGAGTGTTGCAGTACATCCCAGCAAAGATGTGACTACAAATGTGCCCATTAATGCCTGGTCCTTTTTCATGTTGTTGTTTTATATCACATAACATAATATATTAGAATGTGTTCGCCATGTGACATAGTCATCTAATTAATGGTACTCTATAAGCGTCCGCACACTTTTAAGAAATTAAATAAAGGTGAGAACAACTTCAGACATGAAACAAATGTTAGTTGTAAACAAAACTAGTGCCTTCTTGTGCTGCCGGATTAATTGTATTGGTTAGCATTTGTGATGGGAATTTCCTGGCAAGTTACAATCTGGTAACAAACAGAATAATTAGCAGAAGTGTGGTAGGGAGACTCCAATTTTTTATGTTACGAATGTCAATTCATGGCATAAATAAACTGGTAGATTTGAGTCGATAATTTTTTTTTGTGTTTGTGTTTCAGAGAGGCACACCACCAAGTGAGCTTGTTTGCCGCTTCACCAATCAGCCTCATCTGGTGAGACTAGTGGATGAAGATTTGCCTTCACAATATTATATTGCAGTGGAGCAGTCTATACAGCTACAAGTAGCAAGCGTGATGAAAGGGGTTCTCCTACTTCTCTCTCTTCATTATGTTTACGACATTAAATACAATGAGCGAATCAAAGACTTGTACAAGTATTTTGAATCTAAACTTTTGAACATGACATCTTCATCCAAAGATACTGCTAATTTTTCAAGTATTACTAATGCTATTGAAAGCTATATCATTCAGGACTGATGTTTTTTTGTGATGTAGATAATCCTTTTGACTCAGTGCACTCTTTTGTTATTTCTCTCAGTAAACGGTTTTTTAAGAAAAAGTGTTTTGTGGGTATAGGTAATTATGGTATTGTGGTATTGTTGCACGAACATTTTTGTGTGAAATAGCTGTAATAGTACTGGCGTATTCATATATTCTTGCATGTTGTTACGATGGTTTAGGTGGCTCTATTTATATTTTATACTGATATAACGTTTAATTGTTATTCGCACTTAGTGCCGTACTAATGCTCTAATGTGTAATGTGTTACATTAAAATGTTTGTGCTAAATTAGCACTTAGTATGTCGAATCGAAACTAATTGTGGGTCAAATTAACATATGTGTGTTGGATTAATACTAATTTTGTGTTAAATTAACATCATCTTGGTGTCATATTAATAAGTAGTATGTCAAGTTAACATTATTATGTGTCATATTAACATTTAGTATGTGTTGGATTAATGCTAATTTTGCGTTAAAATAACATCTTGGTGTCGTATTAACACGTATTATGTCAAGTTAACATTATTTCTGTGTCATACTAACATTATGTGTGTGTTGGATTAATCCTATTCTTGTGTTAAAATAACATACTCTTGGTGTTAAATTAACCCTATTTGTATGTCAAGTTAACATTATTTCTGTGTCACATTAACATTGTGTTTGTGTTGAATTAACGCTAATTTTGTGTTAAAATAACATACTCTTGGTGTTAAATTAACCCTATCTGTATGTCAAGTTAACATTATTTCTGTGTCACATTAACATTGTGTTTGTGTTGAATTAACGCTAATTTTGTGTTAAAATAACATAATCTCTGTGTCAAAGTAACACTGTTTAGTTGTCAAAATAACATGACTTTGTGTGTGGTATTGATATGACTTGTGTGTTGTAGTAACAATACTTATTTGTTGTATTAACACATGTTGTGCGTTGTTTTGACATTATTTGTATGTCATAATAGCATAGTGGTATGTTAAAACAAGACAAAGTATTTGTTAATATAACAGTTTATTAGTAATTGAGAAATTTCTTTTGTGTTATATTGACATACTTTTTATGTTAAAATGCACCATTACTGTTAATATAACATTTTGATTTTGTTACAATAACATACAAAAGAAGTGTTGAAATAACATCAGACAACATGTCAAAAAAAATGCATCAATATGACATTTATTTTGTGTTAAAATAACAGACGATTTTTTACTGTGTGCGCAGTTATAAACGAAGTGTGAAAATTTACAAAAGAAGTTTCCCGGAAAGACACCATGGCTATTCAGCAATGCTCTTACGCTTTCACCAAAAGGTCAGCCAGGGACGACGATTCATCATCCGAGGCATTCACTCCCCCGAAGAAAAGCTCCTATTGCCGAGTCCAAGTGGCTAAAATGTCGTCACGCGAGCCCGACTACAAAGAATCATCTAAACTTCCATTTGTCACCAGAAGCAGCGCGACCGGCCTAGTGACAATAAGTGTGAGTTTAATTGGGGAGCGCAGAATGAAGAAACCCCCCGTTTCGCTAGTGGACAAAAATGTCTCGTTCCTTCCCCCAATTCAGAGCAATCACAGAAGGACCAAGAAAATTTCAAAGAAGAAAGTTATATTCCAACCAAGAAAGCCAGTAGTAAACAATAATAAATGCGTCGCTACCAAGCAAACAGAGAAGTCTGCACAACCTAAAAGAAATCTAACCAGAACATTCACTGTCCACTTTTTCCCACAAGAAACCATTCAAGTAGCCATTGAAAGAAACAGCAAGCTAAAGAACAGCTCCATAACATATGCCCAAGTTAAGTACGCAACTGCTGTGTCCCTTCGAATAGAACCAACAAGCCTGAACTTCTTTGGCATTTTTCTAGGCCCTCTTGGCAACCCAAAGGAGCTTTGTATTGACGATGCAGCGATACCTGATTCCATTCACGAGGTCTGTTTTCAGAGGCTAGTTCTAATCTCAGAAGAAGAGGAAAGGTTCTACTTGTCCAAAGATGATCGTGCACTAGGACTGATATTTTGGGAGCTTAAAGACCAATACGATCGCAGCCAGGTGTTCCCAATACCGAGCAGAGAAAAGAGTATTGAACTGGAACGTCTCCTATCATGCTCAAACTTCTCCATAAGTGTGAAGAAGAGATTTGTTGACCTTTTACTCGGAGTCCCTTCTTTTTACTGGTCCTACTACCACAAGGCCAATTACTGCATGCTTCAGAATTCCATCTGGCCCAATGACTATACCACTTGTAAAGGGACTGTAGTCCATGTCGTACCAGGACGAAAAGAACTCATTTTCTTGGATATCTCAAGGGATGTCGAAATAGAGAGCTTCCCCTGGCACCGAGTAAGAAGCCTGACATTAAAAACTGTTCCTGTGATGAGCATAGATTTCGAGATTGTCCTCGTCACGAAGAATCAGTGCTTGTCACATTTTATTTCTGTCATTACGGATTGCAACAAGTTTCTCTACAGTATCTCCATTTTCATGCTCAGGATTCTTCAATCTCAGGATATGAATGATAAAATATTACCCGCACTTGACCCACACATTGCAGACTATATCAAGATACAGGCCGAGCCTACTGGTTCAACAAAGCAAATTATTCTTTACTCAGGTGAAGCAACAGCCATTGCATTTGACAGAATAGATCTAACAGATAGCAAGACAGACAAGAAATTTCGGAACCGGTATTGCTTTAGAGGCCCAGTATATTTCAAGTCTAAGAACTGCTTCTCATTCTGGGAACCTTACTCTGACTCCAGCAGTGATGAAGAAGAATGTTCTAGAAGAAATCATGATAGCCATGATGAAATTAGTGGTGAGAAAGAGACAGACATTTCTACATCTGATATAGAATCAATAGATCATAATAATATGAACGATACTACTATAAATCCTTGTACCCCTATATGTGATACTTTCAACAACCAGTCGGAATTTGACCAGACCAAACTCGAGCAGGATTCCCAAGATGAAAGAAGCAGCAGTGAAGGTAGTATTGACTTAGAGTTTAACAATTCAGCTGACGATGAGCTCACGGATGATGAATTAAAAACGAACCAGTATCTGTTGCAGGACGAGGATGATGATGTTTTTTATAACGGCGATGAAGAGCTTCCTGATATGAGTGGCAATATGAGACCCTGGATGTAAAAAAAAATAAATTTGTGGCTCACTTCAGCTTTTTTTTTTCTTTTTTTTTTTTAATTAAAAGACCATTTTTTTGCACAATGTGATTGTCCTACATTTTGACAAAATTAAATAAATAATGATTTCTTAATTGTTATTATTATGGTTATTATTGGTATTATTATTGTTAATAATATTATTGTTAATTGTTATTGTTATTTTTATTGTTGCTGTTGTTATTTTTATTGTTGCTGTTGTTATTGTTATTGCTGCTCTTATTATTGTTATTATTATTTTTAGTCGCTATTTTTACTGTAAGTGAAAGAAATTACATTATACATGTGTAAAGAAAAAGGGTTGAGAGGAGAACAGAGGGCAAGTGACAGAGATCAACAATATGTGTGAAAATATTATGGCACTTGATGGTACTAAGTGTGACAATGATCCATGGCTACTTCACTAGGAGCAGAGAACTTCAAGACCTTCATAATCAATTACTTCCCCATCGGTTCAACCACAGTAGTAAAACTCAAGGACAGTAAGAGTTTAACTTATGACAGCGTCAAAACCAAAGTTGGACAAATCCTAAAGATCAAGTCTACTAGTATGCCAATATTTGGCCTGTTTATTGGACCAATAGGTCATCCAAGAAAGCTATGCTGCGGTGAGAGTTATGCTACTCTACCAAAGGAAAATAGTGTTATTAGCTTTCAGAGGCTTTCCTTTGATGAAGAACTCGAGCGAAGAGTTGTCAGTAACGATGATGTAGCACATGAACTTATTTTCTGGGAGTTGAAAGAACAGTTTGATACAAATCGAATCCTACCCAAGTTAAAATCAGACCACAATGACTATCTCGACAAAACCATGCAGCTTCTGATAAAAATGAGTGCATCAAACAAAAAGAGGTTTATCCAAGTAATTTTTGGACACACACTGTATTACTGGTCCTACTTCTACAGAGCCAATGACTGCTATGTGCAGTTCTCTGTCAGCATAAATGGGAAAGTATGTTTGGAGCGAGGAAAGAAGATCAACATAGCAGTGAATGCGGAACGAGTGTTCTTTCTGGATACCTTTGGGGAAAACGAGATAGCTTCGTGGCAGTGGTGTTGCGTGAGGAGTGTGAAATTGCAAAATGCTCCGCAAGCTGTAATTAAATTTGAGGTGTTCATCGTAGGGTCTGATGAACCAGTTCCTTTAAGGATGATCACCGTACAGACACAACAAAATGAGTACCTGTTCAGTCTGTCCACTTACATACTCAAAATGAAGGAACGAAAATATCTGGCTGAATATGGCACCTTCCCTCGTGGTCCTTCTATAGCCCTGGCAGAACTAGTGACACACCATAAGGTGGAGCAGTGCATGAACAAGTGCTTTCATGACCCAATTAAAGCAAAGCAAAAAGCAGCTGCACGAGCACAAGAATCTTGGACTTCACCAACTCGGAGTGAAGAAAGTGTGAAAGTTCTATACAAGAAGCTGCAGTATACAAAACTACCTGAACCAAACTTTTAAAATTTGTCATAAATAATATTTACATTCTCCATTTTTAACAATATGACATGAACCAATTGTTGATCTTACAAAGTAATGAAAGTGTTCCAATTACATGGCACTTAAGTCTAAATTTCTTAGGAATTAAGAAAAGCAAGTGTTTGTTTGTGTGTCTCTGTGTGTGTATGTGTGTGTGTGTATGTGTATGTGTGTGTGTATGTGTGTGTGTATGTGTGTGTGTGTGTGTGTATGTCAAAGTGATGGGGGATCAGGGTTTGGGATGACAAAATTAGAAGATTTTGGCTGTAACCAATTCTTGTCTGCTAAATGTATTTAGTCGAACTTCTTGTAACCTGTGGTGGGATCTGTTCTCAGTCGTCTATCTCAGATCCAATCTCATCTGATACTGGCTCATTGGATATTGGGTCATCGGATACTGGATCATTGAAATTTTCACTAGAATCCACTGTTAACTGAACAAGAACTTTCTTAGATTTGTTTTTACGGCGATTGTTGAGATTACCAACTCTGTTAAAGATTCTGTTAGTATATTCAGTTACGGCCTCCTTATCTTCAGGTCTTCCTTCATGCTTTTTTCGGTGAAGATTGATAACATGAGCTCCTAACGAATATAAGTATCGATTATGCACGGTTGTCAGGGAAACTCGAGTAATATATTCTTTATCCCCATTATCACAGTTTGCTTCAATATAAAACCTATTTGTTTCAGCTTTGATCATCGTTAAAGCTCGAACCCGATTCCAACTCCAAGATTGGAGCAGACATTCGTTCATTTTATCAACGATAGAAATACTGGTAAAGTTAATTGCCACAATAAGCTCCGAATCTTTCCTGATCCCCCACTGCTCCACCATCTTGGTGTCCTTCAAATAACACTCATCCTTATTATAGTAGAATGACTGGAAGAACTCGAGGTCCCAATAAATTTTCAGAAATGTGTTCTTGTTCTTATGGCTTGGGGCAGAATCCACTTCTGATGATACTATGTCCAATTTTCCACTGACTTCTTCACTTGGTGGTGGGAAAACGTAACTCGAGTTTAATTTCGCATACAGCTCCCAGTATATCAAATTAGTTGCATTAGAGTCGGACCTAAGGATGTAGCTTTCATCTGCCGGATTGAAGAAAGCTCTCATTAAACAGAAACAAAAATCGCCATAGGGTACTGGTTCGTCTTCAGCCAGTAAGCACGTGGGATTGTGCAGAGTTCCCTGGAACAAGCCAAATAGTGCCATACTACTAGACTCTATCCCCAATTCACTACACACTTTAGCTTTGATCTCTCCCACAATAATGGAGTCTTCCGAGTCAGACATCTGAATGTTAATCCAAACATGGCGAGAACCGTTCTCACAAAATGTCTTCACTGAAAAACTTTTGTAAAAGGTCTTCACTGAAATTCTCTTGAGGAGCTCCAATTCTTTGCCTATAGTCTCAGGCAATTCTAAATCTGATGGTTCGCAGCTCAGTTGTATCAACTTCATAGAGATAGATTTTTCTTCCTCCTTTTTTAAATGTGTAACTTTCCCAGTTTCGATTGCCTCCTGGGGTTCAGCTTCGGTATAACATGGACCGCTGGGATCGAGCTGTGTTGGGACATCTCCTAAAGCTACTGCTAAAGAATGGCGAGTGCTGATTTCTGGATGAATTTCTTTATCAACCACGGTCGCTGCAGCCTTTTCGAACTTAGCTCGAGTTTTTTCCCGCCCGAAAGAGAGGTAGCTAGAATAGTCGCTGGGTCTCCCTCTTTCTGGTGGAGCGGTTCGCGCTCTCCCCTTTTCTGATGGGGCGGTTCGCGCTCTTAGCGCTAGAGCACTCCTCTTTAATTTTCTGTCAAAATGGTGAGTGCCCGACAGAGCGACTCGTTGAAATCCGTCGTCTTTCTTCAAACTGTTGCCCAGAATGCATGAAAAATGTGGATTTTCCGATTGAATTCGTTGGGGTGGATTATCTAATCGAAAAGTCTTGGGTGTAGCCCTGGGGTTACAAGACAAGGATCTTTTGGGAACCATCCCAACACTTCTGCTCTGTTGGACTGCCGAAAGGACTCTAGACACTTCAGATATAGTTGGAAGCTGAAAATCTAGATTGTATTGCGACTCTCTGCACCTGAAGCAACTGTGTTGTTCTTGCTGCTTCGACTGAGCCATGGCTACCAGTAGAAGTCTGAAGTTGTGTCCGCTCCAACTAAAATAGCACTGGCTAGGAGACTGTAGCTCTAGCGCATGAATTCTTAGGAAGAATTATGCCAAGTAATGTTTACTTAAGCTTGTTAGATGCATTTATAGTATCAAGTAAAGCATTTTAGCACCATCTGATATAGCTATTGCAAATCATGTGTTAAAAGAAAAATCAGTAAACAACCAAGTAGCTGTAATGTATGGCTAGTCTCGCAAGCCAGCCCCTTTACCTAACTACTAGGCTCTTTCCCAGAGTAGTGGTTAGGTAAATCATCACCACACCCCTCCAACTGCTTGCACAGGTATCCAAATTTGTAGGTCTGGGGTACACATTTCATGGCCATTACAAATAATTAGCACCTGCTTTACCCCTCCCCTCTCCCGTAAGTCCTGCCACTATAGGTAGATTACATGGAGATTGTCATTCCACTATCCAATTATTAGGGAAATTATATTCTATTTCCACCTCGTACCCCAACAATAAAAAAAAAAAAAATATATATATATATATATATATACATGTATATAAATAAATAGTACTTATTACAGGAGTCAGAGTGTGATATGGTGAAATATTTCACTGAGCAGGCTATTTATTTTACAAAGGTGAGGAGTGAAAATAAAGCCTGAGAGTGAAATATCTAGCCATATCACTCTGCCAGTGTAATAAGTGGTTTATTCCACACTAGATATCTTCACTGAAGTAGTTTTTTTTTAGTTTTTTTTTGTAACCTCAAGGTGTAAAGTTGGCGACTGAGACCCGACTTTCCAAAGAAATTAAGTGGTCGCCTTGCTTCGCAAATGCATCAAGATACAATGAGTGCATTAGTAACTGTAAAATATTCATGATCCACAAACACAAAACAACAACAATAACAACAACAAAGTACAATTATGTTTTCTTTTGTTGTGACCGTTTCAACTTCATCATCCTGACGTGCTTCTCCTTGCGCAGACTGTATATCATCTTAGGCACGTGCCTGTGTCTCACGATCCTTCTCACCAGCGGGTGCCACCGATACTGATGCCGCAGTTTCGCAGCGTAATTCAGCGACGCCCGTTCCCGCCCACGGAGCTTGCCAATCTTTTTCGAGGCTTGCGCTTTCCAAAGGCGAATATTAGTCTCGTCACTTCCTGACAAAACGTAAGAATTATCCGAGCTCCACTTCACGCAAAATATGCGCTGCATTCTCTTGGTGTGGTACACTTCCCGACTCCGCCCAGAACGGCTTTCGAATATTCTCACCGTCTTGTCGTAACTTCCGCTCACAAATTCCGTGCCGGTGGGGGAGTAGTCCACATCTAGAACGGCCATGACGTGGTCGATGTGGATCTTAGTCGGGCGATCCAAGTACCGCATGTCGAAAGAGTATAAGTTCGAGTCCTCGTTGGCCGCAGTGAACATGAAAGCCTCTACCGGATTCCAGCTGATGCCGTTAGACTTCATTGCCAACACCAATTTCCGAATCGGCGTCGACTTCCGAACATCGTACAGAATAATGGCACGGTCCGAACCTGTTGACACCAACACGTTTTGCTCGATGGGGTTGTAACGAACATTGGTGATGCTGTCCACCCCCCACGTGAAACTCTGCAGGGGGTCGGAACGAGTCTCGTCCCAAATCTCTACCTGCTCGCCGCACGTTGCAAAGTACGGCTGGCTGTAGTGGTGGTCAACATTTAGAAACACAGATTTGCTGATGACACTCGACAGTGGCTCAGCGTCGCTAGAGGAATGACCAGGGGGCGTGGTCAGATCGGGACACTCCCACTGGCGGACGATCTTGTCTTCTCCGACCGTGACAAACCGCGACCCTTCGTGGTTCATGCACACGCCTCTTACGAAGCCTGAGTGGGCGTGGGCTGAGTAGAGGCTTTCCAGTCTTGACAGATCCCAAATTTTGACTTCTCCATCACATGATCCTATAATGAAGCAAAAAAACAAAAATAAACAACAATAACAAAACAACAACAAGATATGTGCAATTGTGAAAATTCTTCTGTGACTAGGTATAGACACTAGTTCCATATACTTTGTATTTCACTAGTCACAAAACGCACAAGCGTTTCAATCATTTTACAATGGTCATCATCAGTGTGTGGATGATAATAAGATATAGTGTGTAATAAATAATATAAAGAAAATATCCCTAGTTTAGTGAAGCTTCAAGACTAGAAGGCAATTTATTCACTTGTTTTAAAAAGTCAAAATGTTGGCACATATTATTGTGTTACACTTGAATACTAAAGAATTAATATTTTAACCATTAGTAACACACTGTGTTTGAAATGCCGCAGGATAGTCAGATTAACAAGACTTCCCAATTCAGTCACACATTACCATCGTCATCATCTCTTACCACACACATCTGCCACCACTCTGGAGCTGGGAAGCGATCAACTTTTGGTGCAACTTGTATAATTTCATGTTATCTCACCTCACCACCTGAGCTACTTCCATTTCAGAATGAGCTGTCTTGGACTTTAAAGTTTTAACTTCTTCCCTAAAAGTTTTAATTTCTTCCCACTGCCTCAAAATGGCAGAATATTCGATGTAATTCAGATATTAGTAAACTAGTTAAGCAGTGACGAGCCTTATGCTAAGGTTAGAACACAAACATATAGTGCTAATGAAGCAATTCAACTGGTCTATTCAAAGACACCATTCCTCTTCTAGCCTTCAAAAAGAGATACCAGGGATTTCAAGCACTGGGATATAAAACTGATGCGCAACCAAGGTTACAATATAAAAAGCATGTGGGTGTATACTGCACAAATACAAAAACCATGTGGGTAAATGGATGCATGATTAAGATACTGCCAATGACTCTAAACACTACCAACTTTACCAAATGACCAGTGCTTTACTAGCTTCTTTTGTTTCTTCTTCTTCTTCTTATTTTTTATGTATTTTGTTTGTTTCATAAAAAACCTTTAGGAATACTAGGATTCTGTCCTTTCAGTAAGAATTCTTGGACAACAAGTACTCATCCTAAGAGAATGTACAATAATCTACAGGAGACTCAGCGAGCTATTACAATATTAGCTTTATTCGCATTTTTATAATCACACCGTGACTTATCACACACACACACACGCACGCGCACAATGCAAATTCTCTTGCAACTACTAGCCTTATACTCACCTGGCAGAGCCAGGATGCCTGTACACTAAGCAGGCACTGTGAGCCATGGAAGCAAAGCTCCTGGAGCACAGGAGAACAGGCCTTTCCTCACAGCAAGTGGTGTGGGCACCTGAAGTCCCACCTGGACTATTGCTGTTTCATGAGAAAAGGCCTTGAATTTGCACCCCAGCAAATGCCAGGTACCCAATCACAGCTGGGTGGACTGGTGGGAGGTAGATGGAAAATCAGATGGAAAAATTGCCCAGAGTTGGGCTTGAACTCATGACCTGAGGCCCTGAGCCAAGGACACAACCACTACACCACACACACACACACACACACACACACACACACACACGTACCATGCATAAGAGAGAAAATTAGCATAGTTTGCTGAATGATTAGGTCAATCTCTGCTGAAACAATTTGCAGGATATACGGCAAGAACTCAACAGCTATTCACAGAGAAATATGCTATTATTAGTTAAGTGAATGTAACACTTCAACAAAAAGTTGGTTGCACAGTCAAAATGTTTAGTATAAAGAATTTCTAGGACAGCGAAGGCTCTATGGAGTGGGGGGGGGGGGGGGGGGGGGGGGGGGGCTCTATTATTTACGTGAAATGTCAATTATACCATAGAGGACACTAAACAAAACAGAAAAAAAAAAAAGAACAAGACCACACATACATTGGATGACAGTAATTCCAGTGACCTATTTTTTTGTTGCAAAACGTCTACTGTATCTTCTGATATTCTTGTGGAGGTAAAAAGAAGGCAAGAATATGTTTCTCTTCATTGTTTAGCATTTAGTTTCATTACATGAACAATTTGATTTTACAAACACCTCAATCCACAATTAGTTCGGAATCAAAACTCCACTGCTTATGTATAGCTCAGAGAGAGAGAGAGAGGAGAACCTACACTAAGTTTAGGATTCCATTACTAGAACCTGGACAATCTTAGTTTAATGTCAATCACATACCTGTGATGTTGTGTTGCTAGGATACCCCACACAACAGAGAAGTCTCTTGTTGTCGCTAATACTAATAGAGTTTATCACTTGCACAATTTCTACACAAGTGCTGAGCAACAGAGAACGCTGGACAAGATTGTGACACTTTAACTGATTAATGGACACATTATTTCAAAACCAGGCAACAACCATAGCTACAATTTGAATAACTTTTCAATCATTTATCAACTGTCCACCTGAACTAACAGTAAACGAAGCTGCGGCCCATCCTACTCGTGAAACACAATTTAGTGAGACATGCCAACAAGAGAGTGAAGGAGACGATGACAATAAATACGATGATAAAACGTCTCTAGAAGCCCCTCAAAGAGACAGAGGACAGTAAGAGAGAGAGAGGAGGAAGAGGGAACCCCTTGGTACAACATTTTAAATCTGGACACTAATCATCCTTTCTAGTCACGTTGACAGCATTTGTTGTGTAATGTAAAACTACCTCCACACCTGGCAGAAGTAGGGTTTGAACATGGAGTTGTAGCAAATGGCAATTTGCCATGAACAATATGAGTATCTTTCAAAATTAGTAGGCCTCTAATCAACATTCAGTTGTGAAGTCAACCCATTCTCTTATTGAAAATTCTGACACTTCAAACTCATCCCAATTAATTAGCAGATAATTAGTCTTGTACACACCGAAAATAACTGATGACCGAGAAGCAGCTGGCTAGACTTTACATTATTTGTGGTTTAACTTTAAAAGAAAGAGCATTGTGACGAAACTATTTTCTTTCGGGCTATTATTCCGAAACACAAGTTTGCTGACTAATAATTTCACATCATGATTGGTTTGCTTTGAGATGCTTATTTGATTGGCGAGCGAGCGAGACACTCACAGGGGTAACACAATTGAAATTCGGGATATTCGTTTGTTTATATATATGTGTATGGACGTAAAAATGTCATTTTGTACTTTGACCCTCGTGTTTGCTTCGTGGTCTACCCCTTCCCATACCTCCACTAAACAGAATCTTTTCATTTAGCGATCCCTTATCATTCAAGAAATTTAATTATTCGTATTAGGTTGTTTCTTAAAGCCACAAGAGGCACTTAGGTCTTGAAAACTGACTGTTATACTCAACACTGTGCAGTAATTCTTTAGAACTTCTTGTTTTTTTTCAAGTCACAAAATGTTACGGTGAATGGATACTATAGTATTGAAACCCTTTACCAGATGTAATTAAAAAACTCGGGCCATTTTTAATAGCTGTGAGTTCTTGCTGTCAAAAAGATACTAGTAATTCAGATAGTCAGAGAGACATATATTAGAGACTACAGAAAGTACCAGTACTCGGGAAATTGAGGTAAGAAAGTGGTTCTGTATTTGTTAGTTAAAGTATATAAAGGTCACAACGGCTATGTACTTAGATACTTTTAGAAAAGGACTGATAGATTCTTTTGAAGTGTTTTGTTCGTGCACTGGCTTGCTCGCCCTTTGTGCTCAAGCACACCACTAGTTTCAAACACATGTTGGATGATTATCATCTGCGTGAGACCGTGCTACTGTGTAATACTTGGTGTGTGGGTCCAAATACAATATTTTTCACACTTTGATACGCTGATCTTACATATCAAATAGTGACAATATCACCATCATAATCTCACAAAATAACAAAAAAAATTGACACTTAGTTTTCCAGCAGAAAAGTTAAAAACAAACTAACAAACAAAAGACAGGACAACTTATCAGATCTTTCAACAGTCCCAATAGTAATTCCATTACTTACTATGTCTAGAGAGACGAGAAACACACTATTGTGTCTTTCTTATGTGAAAATAAATAAATAAATAAATGAAATGAATGAGTGAAAGAGAATAGAAAGCACAAGTGAGTCATGGCATGATGTGTAAAAACAGTCCAGGGAAAAAAATAAAATAAAAGCAACAATGAAGTGTCAGGTACAAACCCCCAGCACACACACACACACACAAACTGTACAGTCTCCCATATTATGGAAACTTACATATACTCGACAGGGTTTCATACAGACTATGGGAGCCCTGGGATTTCCCCCCCCCCCCTCCCCCTCTAATTTTCCCCCCAACTGAATTCTTCAGGAAAAAAAAAAAAAAATCAGTATAAATAGCTTTACAGTACTAAGATTAGTTACATGCAGTAGTTCACGACGACTGTGCAGTGCCTAACTCATTTGGAATGCAGTGACTGCTCTTTAACAACACAATAGGAGGGACTCCAAGTGCAATCGGAGGGACACTAATTGACCCTACCCTCAAAGTGGGTGGGGAGGCTAAGTTTATAGTGTTCCTCTCTGGAGGACCTAAGCAATATAAAGTCTCTCTGTCACTATACCAAAACTACAGCATCTATGCTTTAATACGAGTTGGTAATGAAGGACCAGAACTAGAGAAATGTTGATTTTGAAGATTTTAGACTTTGCTGCACTCGGGATATAAAAGCCAAATGCCTCCAAGACCCTAAAAATGGTAGTTCACTCGGAAGCAGCGCCTAACTATTATATAGTTTGTCAAGTTTTCATCTGAAATCTGTTACACAGTCTCACCGTCATGACTTGACCATATTGTAGACAAACTGTTCTTTGTGACTCTACAAAACTTCCCCCCTCTGGAAAAATCCTGTATGAATCCTGCTCGACAGTATGTAGGTGGAGTCTGCAGCAATGTAAGCCGTGCCAGATGTATATGTAAGAATGATCACATGCAACATCGACATTACAGTCTAGGGCATGCATCACATGTACTGTGTGGGGACCATCTGAACTTATTTGGCAATACCCGTGGTTATTTGATAAGAAACTTTGTG
>WLWD01003323.1_pt1 | contig 42163 bp, 28 predicted proteins | sample 6712731 | NCBI WGS metagenome assembly WLWD01 (sample SAMN12718690, study PRJNA576275) | sponge metagenome | isolation source: marine sponge | host: Mycale hentscheli | place: New Zealand: South Island, Marlborough, Capsize Point | collected 2014-11-01 | reverse complement strand
TGTATTCTCAGGCTCACCGCCTACGTAGTCTCAGGCTCACCATCTATGTATTCTCAGGCTCACTGCCTATCTATTCTCAGGCTCACTGCCTATGTATTCTCAGGTTCACTGCCTATCTATTCTCAGGCTCACCGCCTATGTAGTCTCAGGCTCACCATCTATGTATTCTCAGGCTCACTGCCTATGTATTCTCAGGCTCACTGCCTATGTATTCATTCTCAGGCTCACTGCCTAGTATTCTCAGGCTCACTGCCTAGTATTCTCAGGCTCATTGCCTATGTATTCTCAGGCTCATTGCCTATGTATTCATTCTCAGGCTCACTGCCTAGTATTCTCAGGCTCACTGCCTAGTATTCTCAGGCTCATTGCCTAGTATTCTCAGGCTCACTGCCTATGTATTCTCTGGCTCACCGCCTATGTATTCTCAGGCTCATTGCCTATGTATTCTCTGGCTCACTGCCTAGTATTCTCAGGCTCATTGCCTAGTATTCTCAGGCTCACTGCCTATGTATTCTCAGGCTCACTGCCTATGTATTCTCAGGTTCACTGCCTATCTATTCTCAGGCTCAGCCTAGTATTCTCAGGCTCACTGCCTATGTATTCTCTGGCTCACTGCCTATGTATTCTCTGGCTCACTGCCTATGTATTCTCAGGCTCATTGCCTATGTATTCTCAGGCTCACTGCCTATGTATTCTCAGGCACACCGCCTATGTATTCTCAGGCTCAATGCCTATGTATTCTCTGGCTCACTGCCTATGTAGTCTCAGGCTCACTGCCTATGTATTCTCAGGCTCACTGCCTATGTATTCTCAGGCTCACTGCCTATGTATTCTCAGGCTCACTGCCTATGTATTCTCAGGCTCACTGCCTATGTATTCTCAGGCTCATCATCTATGCATTCTCAGGCTCACTGGCTAGGTATTCATTCTCAGGCTCACTACCTATGTATTCATTCTCAGGCTCACTGGCTAGGTATTCTCAGGCTCACTGCCTATGTATTCTCAGGCTCATTGCCTATGTATTCTCAGGCTCACTGCCTATGTATTCATTCTCAGGCTCACTGCCTAGTATTCTCAGGCTCACTGCCTAGTATTCTCAGGCTCATTGCCTAGTATTCTCAGGCTCACTGCCTATACTGCAAACATGTCTTGTATCTATATCAGAAAGGCCAATCTTCCTGTAGCACATTGCCCATTTTTGTGAAATAACATGTAATGTACGTGTATTACATTGAGCGACCAATAGTTTAGTTACATGTATTACAAGTGTAACATATGTAGTATTCTTCAAAATACTTATGTAAAGATGGTTCTGATGTTTTGTACTGCTTAGAAAAATTTAGTGGAATATTTTACAATCTATCTTTTTTTCGCTCTCTGTTAAATTCTCAAGATTATCTCAAACTACAAGAAATTATTTGCTCACATGATTACGACGTGACGATAGGTACCCTATGTGAAGCCAACAACTTCATGTTTTCTCAAACTTTCATGTTTTCTCTGACTTCCAGAACAACTATAACGTTACATTTTATTTCATCATTAGTATTCATGCATGCTCATTTGTTCTTATTTTCGTGTACCGTCGATCGTCGTGCATCGTCGATGTTCCATTTTTTGTTTATATTTATCACCTCAAAACTGTCATTGACTGTTCTTACTGGAACTCTGACGCTACCATACCCGCTAGTGGGTCTTCACTGCACTAGTTACTCTGTTTCTGCTTGGTGTAGTGCGTGTCAATAGACTATGCTGGGATCAAGTCCTCAACTTGCTGGATAGTCCCTCTTGTACATGCACACTGAGGGCTAATAATAATAGTAACAAATTGTAAAGATTTCGTGTGTTAATATTAACTTATGTTCTTCGTATTCATCAATCACCAGCGTTATTCATTTAAAATCATATATAAATTTTAGTTATTTTGAATGTAAATTCAATACAGACCACTGTGTGTAAGTATTGCTGATACGTTTGTAGTTGGGATTTAGTTTGTATTGCAAGTAAGCATTGATCTTTAGAAGGATCCACAACACCTTGTGTATTGTATATCAGATAGGATTGCAATCTTCTCTTTGAATCTCTCTAGTGAGAATGTTCGCGGATTCTTCATCATCAGTGATGTGTTCCACCTCAGTTTATTTATCTTATTATAACAATCTTGTTTCAATACTCTATACTTGTATTGTATATGCCACTTAATTGTTTTATTTATCCCGCCCTTATAATTGTTATATATTTTTTGGTTAAAATGGCCCAGCTCCCCCCCTCCCCAATTCACGCGCCTGAAAATATTTAACGATTTACACCCACACTAATTGAACCACAGTTAACCACTTGCTGACTAAGCAAGAACAAACTGCTCAATGTCAGTCTACCAGACCCTTTTCCCGCGAGACTACTTAGAGCCCACCCATACCGAATCATCTTCCTACACCACTGTTGCATTGCTCTTAAATTTACTACTTTTGCATTGTTTGTAACAAAAGGAGTCCATCTGAATACTTTCTGACTGGCAAGCAACACCCCATTTTTGTAATTAGAGCAAAGATTAGTGAAGCTATCCAACATTTTGATGCCATTTGTACAGGATCCTGATAGATATGAGCACAATGTTGCAATCATAAGTACTGGTACTCTCTGTATCACATGCACATACATGAACAACTGTGGCATGTAAAATCATTGAGAAATGATAGTTTCAATTATTACAAATTATTGTATCATCCCTTGAGTAAATTGTAGAGCTTTTGCTGCTATGTCTGTACAAATTACAGTTTTTGTTGTGGGGCTCGTCACACCTGTTTCCTCATGTACAAACTCATATATTGTATACACTTACACATGTACATGTGTGTAGTATATAAAGTGCCACTGTGGTCTCCTCTTTCATTCATGTTAGTAAGAGGTACTTTTTTGCTTTTTTTTTTTCCTTCTTACATTCATAATGTATATTTAGTTTTCTAATTAAGCATTCCTATTTAATGGTTATTATTGAGACCTTATTCAAGTAGAGATGAGCAGTGTAACATCAAGTGCTGTACTGTACTGTAGTGAAAACAGCATTGTGTTCCTGAAAGGAGCACTGGACCTTTGGTAACATGTAATTACTTTCCCTTCTTTGTTACAGGTTTGAGATGCAAGAGTGTCCAAGGAATTGCCATGGATACGTTTCCAGTGACGATTTAATCCTTGTTTGAAGGAAAATCTACTGGAACATTGAGGACAACTAAACTTATCACTGACACTGTCATAATCCAACTCTTTAAGAGCTTCTTCATACTGGAAATTTACAGTATTTTATTTTTATGGAATAGTTCATCAGTATTTTGTCAATGGCATTGGGAATGTTATACTAGCTTACAAGCAGACTGCATTTTCAGAATAAAGTTGACTAACATAATACTCAAGGTTTCTTCAGCTAGTGACCTCTTAGTGCTGCCTTGAGTCATCACGTCGATCGTACTTAAGTTGTATTAACTAGTAATACAATGCTACCATTTACTCTAACACATTGGAGAAGCATTTCTATGAACAAATTGGGGTGGGGGAGGGGGGAAGGGAGGAGGAGGCGAGTGAGATGCATGGACGCAGGAAATGTACTTGTATGTTGCTCTCACTGTCGCTACTAGATACATACACAATCATGTAGTTTTGCTCCATTCACTTTATGGAGTTGTGGTCTGTCGACTTAAGAATATGTGTCACCAGTATAACATTTACTTCAACTTTTAGAATAAGCAGTCACGCCCAAAATTGAAGCCACACCCTTTGATTGTTGTGTGTGAACAAGTATTATAATTATAAAACTACAGTTGCAAAATATTGATGTGTACCTACAGCTATTTTTCCAATGTACTAGCATGATTGAGGTGCTGCTTGGGGTGGGTCTGTCGGCACACAAATGGTCAGCCCCGCAGCGATGGTCAGCCCCCGCAGTAATGGTCAGCCCCGCAGCAATGTTCAGCCACCCAGAGATGGTCAGCCCCGCAGAGACGGTCAGCCGCGCAGAGATAGTCAGCCCCGCAGCAACGGTCAGCCACATGCGCATGCGCATGTGCTTAAGGTTCAAAGTTCATTTGATCGGCCTGCGCTCTGAGGTCAAAGGTGAGGGTCAGCCGTTCTGCACATAACGTCGTCCGAAAAGATAGGACGACTGTAACTGCGCAGAGTGCCTACACCCACGCAATAAAGTATCCGCGGTTTTTTGGGTAGCAACGTCCCGCAAATAGCGGGTGCGGTTAAAGTATTAAGTTACCGCGACAACAATCCTCTAGAACAGCCGACGTACGTGATTGTCCCCAGACCCTTTCCCCGCGTAGCGGTTGGGTAAAGGGTCTGGCTACGCCAGACTAATTCCAGACGCTGTCGTCGGGGGTTTGTTTGTGAAAGTTGTTCGGGGAAGCAAACGTGTACTTGCTAGTGATTCTGAAGTAAAAACAAACAAGCAAAAAAACAACAACAACAAACAACAACTAGTTACAGCTTAATCTCAGTAAGTTGAATGGTAAAATGGAGAGCAAATCGAATTATTAATATATCTAGCTTGAAACATAATTTATGGCGGCGGTGGAGCCAAAGTATTCCTATTATCCCAAGCTTGATACCTGGGAGGAATCTAGAAGATTCTTGAAATTAACGAGAATCCAGGAATACCAAGGACGGTAAGTCACCTGCATAGCTACTATTAATACAAGAAAATATATAGTTAATTTATCTATTATCAGGTATCGAAATATTCGGGACACATACAAAGATGACTGGGATATTGAAGATGAAGACCTTTTGGCTGAAGTATTGTCCGATCTCAACTTCTTCTCTGCTGTGAAAAGAACTCCAACATACTCCAAAAGAGAGGATTGTTTTATCATACGTAGCTATACATTATACATTTTATTCTACAGTTAAGCAAGTATATTGAGTGCTGTGTTTATTCCAAGTTTTCCAAATTAGAGGACATGGAAAATGTCAAGGTATAATTATATTATTTATGCTAACAATTTAACCATTGTAGAAACATGGTATTTTGTGTTAGCCCGGAGGAGCTATGATAAGTGTGATTCAAGAAGATAAAATGGTGAGATAAAACAAGCAAATTAAGAATATTCAATATGTCTGTATTAATTTTAGGAGTCTCCCTCAATGGTGCGTTCTGCCTCGGAGTATTTATTCTTGCCCCCTCAGGATAGTTTTCCCTAGGAAGCATTCCAGGAACATTATGCAATGGAGTATGAGGAGGAGCTACGTGTTCGGGATGAAATGAAAGTCACAAGGTCAGAGAAACATGACAGTCTCGATATGAGTGAGACTGCTCCATCATGTCTTGGAGATAATGTAGATCAGTGCACTGTGTACACACTTGGACAAGATGGGAGGAAAATGGAAGGCACAGGGGAAGAGAAGAACTTAGAGAAGAAAAGGATGGAGTAGAGTTGATGGACACTGTAATGGCAGAAAACTGTGTGACGGAAGCGAGGGATGTAAGGGAAGACAAAGATGAGAGGGAAGAGAAGGATGAGAGGGAAGAGAAGGATGAGAGGGAATGATAAGATGGAAGACAAGGATGAGAGGAAAGAGATGGATGCAATGAATGAGAAAGATGAGAGGGAAGGGAAGGATGAGAGGGAAGATAAAGACATGTGGGAAATGAAAGCTGTAAGGAAAGAGGATTTCAATGCAGAGGAAAATGTTAGGGGAAAAGAGAACATAATGGTAGAGAGGAACACAAAGGGACTTGAATGAAGGAGAGAAAATATTGACAACGGAAGTGCGGCGGGAGATGCCATATGGACAAGAACCAATGAGACAGGAGTCACAAGGAAGGCATGGAAAGTGCCAGTTACCAGTACTACAAGGACCGGAGGTGCTACTAAGAATATGCAAGCACACAATGCATTGCTGATATGCAGTGGAAAGAAGGGCAACAGGTCTAGGAAGGTTAAAGTGAAAGTAACACGACACAAACAAGGAAGTAAAAAAATTGGCAGAAACTGTAAATTCAAGCAAATGAGAACAACCTGCTCAAGCCAAGGAAGCGAATTTAAAAGAATTAAAGAGACAAGAAACTATGGAATGCATTATTATGTCAATTAAGAAAGAAGACAAGAAACTTAATCTACAGCTTGATAAACTATGGTGGTGTGTGTGATCTCCATTGTCGGACAAAACACTGAAATATTTCTAAATAATATTAGCTAACTCTTACAATGTCAGCTTTGGAATCTAAAACAGTTGTCTATAAATTTAATGACATTGAAATGAATTCAATTAGCTACTGCAAAGTTTGCTGGCCTTGCTGTTAGGATCAGGATTAAGCGTAACTAATAAATAATCACCTCAAGTTTGCCAGCTAGCTATATCTTTGTTTTTTACAACAAAAGGATATAAACATTAAGAAATGTGGTTATCTTCATTATTGGATTAAAGCAGCTCGGTAGTGTTGGCCACTCTGTTTTGTACTTCAAAAAAATGGTAATGTTTGAAATGCTAAGAGTGAAGTCAGCTCAGGCTCAGAGTAGCTAAGTCATTTGGGGAATCATGCTAAACAGTTTGTGTTATTGAGCAGCTCAACTATATATATAATATATATATATATATATATATATATATATATATTAGCTATATTGGATTAGCTACAGTTGACAAAAAATGCCTAAATTATTACCAAAAGAGAGAAGGTAAGATTCATCCACTGCTGAGCATACAATTCCCTTATACTCCAAATTTCTGCTTAGGTTTCTCATAATTGAGCTTTTTTTTCAGCAAAGATTGAAAAATCATCAGGTGTCAGCCGTTGTTGAACATGCTTGGCAGCTACATCACCCCACTGCTACATGCGAGTCACCCTTCAGGATAAATTAAACAGATAATTATGCCAACCAGTTATCTTGCTGCTTATATTGTGTTTATTGTATCACTGCAGGGTGTTCGACATAATTAATTGACCCCTGAAAAATGTCAAGTTAAGTTATAATTATTGAGAACAACTGCGCATTATTCATCCAAAGATAACTGAATTAGTATTAAAATACTCAAACTACTAAAAAGCTAAGAATAAGGCATACCATTAGCATTATGGTCTGTCAATATGGTAGTGCTGCATAAAAATGCTCTTCCTGGTCATTTCACATACAGGTCGAGGTTACTTATGTATGTATTTTCCTCAAATTCATCACCATTTGCGCAGATCCTGACTTCCAGATCATCAGTGGTGGGTGCAGGCAGAGTCCTGCAGAACCATGGGGGCTGGTTGAACTGGCAACATGTGTTGTCACCTGAGCATCCTACTCCGTCCCATAGAGGATTGTCTGGGTATAGTTGTATGGTAGGCGTGTAACGGGTTGCAGCAGCACAAAAATAGTTGTTTCCCACAAACGATTGTGTTGAGAAGGGCCATGCTGAAGAATTAGAGAGCATGCAGGGACATAAATTGCTTAAAAGATTACTAGTTTCATCTCTTGCATTGACAAAACTCCACACATGTTTCCTTGGAAGTCCATGGGTTAGCGATACTCCATGGATATAATAACTATCTATGTCATTTATATTTTGAATAAAACCTTCATGACGACCAAACTGGTAGGCTATAATACGTCCACATACTTGCGAATATCGTATGTCACGTGTTGAATAGAACACAGAGTCACAACTTCCAAAAGCTCTCCTGCGACCACAACCACTGACATTAGTGGTGTTAATAGTATCCCAGGCAGGAGGACAGGACTGGGAGGAATTGGTCATATCTAAGTGGCCCACTTGAGTCCAAGTATTGTCTCCCTGACCACATCTGCAAGTATCATCCGGTGCTGAACACAGGATATAGTTCCTGATAATCTCGGCTACATAAGAGTCCAATGAATCCTTAGAAGGACAATGATCTAAAACTCTGGGTGGTATTGCCTCTGGGTCAGGTCTGCCTGGACACTGGCAGCTCGCAAGTATGAAGAGAAGAGGAAGAGTATGGATTCCTTAATCAGTCTTCATTAGTTAGCACATGTGGTAGCAATGGATTACAATATAACTGGTTTAAGTTTAGAGTACTAGAAGATAATAATGATGCTTAAATGCTAGGGCTTGTGTGCGATTGTGTGCTGCAAGGTTGATTCAGGTTGTATTAAAAATGCACATAATTGGTCCAGTATATTACCATATAATATGGTCAAGAGTGATTTTAGTCTCAATTTACGGTGAATGCACTACCATAAAATTGATCATAATGAAGGGTATGGACAGTAGAATTAGATTGACATTCAAGCAGTGAGCCAAACAAATACTAATTGAAATTTAATTATTTCTATCGGTACCCATTTAACTGGCTTTCAAACCAGTTGGCAAAGTGTGTGTGTGTGTGTGTGGGGGGGGGGGGGGGGGGGTTTGTATAAATGGATGTAATATATTCGCTAATAAACAGTGCAACCTCTCTTAAAGACTTTAACTGGAGATACTTTTGTTTTAACATTTTCCTAGTAACTTTTTGTGGAAACCCGGGAGGAACTCTGTCCAAGGCTACTGGTGGTCACACCGCTGTCACAGCAGATTTGGTCCGTCCGCATATTTGGTCCGGGCAGACCAAATCTGCAAATCTGCTTAGCAGATTTAGTTCTACCTCTGCGGGTTTGGTCCGGGTAATTACTTAATCTTTGTAGCTCATAAACTAGAATACCTAATCCTTAGCTAATAATTGTTTGGTGTGTTTTAAGCTTTTAGCTGTTATTACGTTATTACCAGTTAGACAACAAACAGGTTTAGTTTTAATTAGCTATAAATAACTTTAGCCCTCAGCGTGCATGCATGAGAGGGTTACAGTAGTCGTCCTGTCAGTCTGTTTTGTCACGCTCAGCTGATTATGGAAATTACTGATAATTAACCGTTGATTTAGGTATGAACTTACTCAGAACGATTCATGGTGCTACTTTTTTTTTTCTTAATCCTTAATTCTTTATTTCTTGAAACATCAATATTTAGATGGTATAACTTAATGGAAGTGTAAATCTTTCCCTGTAATTTTAAAGTATTTACCATTTAAAACCAGTCCCAAATAAAACAAAAACCTTCAATATATAAGACAAGACATTAGTTTACAAATGCAGTCAGAGTTGTAGTACAGTTGTTATCAATTTTCCGTATTGTTCGCCCAGTTATTTCACATAGAGGTCGAGGTTACTTATATATGTATTTTCATCAGATGTCGCATAATTAGCACAGATCCTGACTTCCAGGTCATCAGTGGTGGGTGCAGGCAGAGTCCTGCAGAACCATGGGGGCTGGTTGAACTGGCAGCATGTGTTGTCACCTGAGCATCCTACTCCATCCCATAGAGGATTGTGTATGTATAATTGCGAAGGGTTAGGTGAGTTGCGGGTAGCAGTAGCACAAAAATAATTGTTTTCCACAAAGGATGGGATAGAGTAGGACCATGTAGAAGAATTAGGGAGCATACAAGGACATAAAATTTTAAAGTTATTAGTAGTTTCATCTCTTGCATTGACAAAAGTCCACACATGTTTCCTAGGAAGTCCATGGGTTAGTGATACTCCGTGTATATAGTAACTACTTATGTTATTAATCCTTTGAATAAAGCCTTCAGGACGACCAAACTGGTAGGCTATAATACGTCCACATACTTTTGAGTATTGCATGCCACGTGTTGAATAGAACACAGAATCACAACTCCCACCTGAAGTTTGCCGGCGACCACAACCTCTGACATTAGCAGTGTTGATAATATCCCAGGCAGAAGGACAAGACTGGGAAGAGTCAGTCATGTCTAAATGACCCACTTGAATCCAAGTATCATCTCTCTCACCACAATTGCAAGGATTGCTTGGCGGTGAACACAGAATATATTTCCTTATAATCTCAGTTGAATAAGAGTCCAAGGAATCCTTAGAAGGACAGTGATCAAACACTTTTGCTGGTATGCCATCTGGATGTGATTTGTCGAGGCACTGGCAACTCACAAGTGCAAAAAGAAGTGGAAGAATTATAATTTCTTTATCAGTCTTCATGAGTTGTTGCACTAATGTTACCAATGAGTTACAATACAACTACTAGTTTAAACTGAGAGTACCAGAAGATAATGACAATCAATAAAATGCTCGAGCTTGTGTTTGGTAGTATGCTGCAAGGCTGGTACACATTGTATTAAAAACGAATATGATTGATCCAGTATAACACTATATATGGTCATCAAGAGTGATTTTCTTCTCAATTTGCGAAAATGCACATACCTTAAAATTGATGATAATGAAGGAATGTACAGTAGAATTAGATTGACATTCACACTCTAATTATAGAAAGAGTGATGAAAAGAAATACAAATTGAAGTTTAATTTTTTCTATCAGTGCTCATTTAAATGGCTTTCAAACCAGATGGTATAATTTGTGTGTGTATGTGTGTGTGTGTGTATGTGTGTATATGTATGTGTGTGTATATGTGCGTGTGGCTGTGTGGTGTAGTGGTTGTGTCCTGGGCTCGGGGCCTGAGGTCCCCGAGTTCAAGCCCAACTCTGGCATTTTTTCATCTGATTTTCCATCTGCCTCCTACCAGCCCCACCCACCATCCACCCAGCTGTGATTGGGATACCTGGCATTTGCTGGGGTGCAAATTCAAGGCCTTTTCTCATGAACAGCAATGGTCCAGGTGGGACTTCGGGTGCCCACACCACTTGCTGTGAGGAAAGGCCTGTTCTCATGCGAGTTCCTAGCCCAGCTCCAGGAGCTTTGCTTGCACGGCTCATAGTGCACAGGCATCCTGGCTCTGCCAGGTGCGCGTGACCGCCTAGCGGCAGCAAGAGAATTTGCATTTGCATGTATGTGTGTATGTGCGTGTGAATTGGTGGTATGTAAATGTATGTGTGTATGTGTGTGTGAATTGGTGGTATGTAAATGGATGTGATATGTTTGCTAATAAATGGGATGTTCAGTGCAACCGTTTATAAATGTTTTTACTTAGAATCTTACGTTTTAAAGTTTTCCTAGTAACATTTCTAGGCCAAAATTATGTCATGGTAACTCTTCCACTCTTTCTGATTATTTAGTTAATGATAGCAGAAAGACTGGAGCCACCACTGTGAGGTAGGATGAGCAATGTCCATTACTTTTCAAACAAAAAGCAGCTACAAATATTGATAAGGAAGTACACATTGTAAGGTTTAGTGATTGAAGGTGTTATATTTTTTAGAATAATTTAAGTGTTGCCCATTCACTTATACAAATCACGCAGGTTCATTGCATTCTAGAGAGTACTTAGATAGACCTTGAGGAACACCTTGAACGAACATTAACCCTAAGTTAGAGCACACACCACTAGCATTGCCTGACGCTATTAGAATATTCAAAGTTAGCCATTGTTTGTGATTTGTGACTCATGAAGTCATGTATCTTTTAATAGGATGTTGTTGATTCTAATTATTTACAAATACCATATAGGCTCCTACTATCAAAGAACTTTCTTGACAGTCAAGGATTTGACAGCAATGTCGAGGATTGCCTCAGTGGACCCCTACTTTCTGTCAGGGAAGTGACCATGGGCTTGTGACCTGATGGTCTGCCAGTTGCTGGTAGGTCATTTGGCCATAAAATAATGATCACTTGAGTAATTAAAATAGCACCTATTTTAGTACTATAATTATTTCTCTTGCAAGGTAATGAAATTAGGTTTAGCTGATTCAAGCTCACTTGATAGATCATGAGAAGAGTCTCAAGAGTTTTACTGATAATCTCACAGAGCTCTCTCTTGACAACTTCCATTATACATTTGCTAAAGGTGAGAAAACCTTCCTAGGAAAGTACTTGAATAAAGTACATACCTGTGATGGGGTACTGAGATATTCTGGCTTGTCTATACTGATGATGGGTTTTATTGACAAATTTTATAGTGTTTATTCACACTGATCACCATCACTTTTTATAACCTATACCATTGGTACTATTATCAAATGAGTGCTAACAGTTGGAGTGCTATACAACTGAATACATACTACTTCCGAACTACTTTCTAAATGTAAGATTTGATCATCATTATATAATTAGCAATACAATAGTGATACAGTATATACCAAAAATAAGAACCTGCAATAATTAGCGACTACAAACAATACTCTAATTGATTGTATATGGGTGTGGTGGGTGGGTGTGATTAAAGTTAGTGGTGGGTGTAGTTTTTATCAAGGTTGACATTATTGGAAAGTTTGAACCTAGCTAGGTGAGTTAACCTTTGCGTACAGTTGGCTATAAGGTCTCCCCACACCCCCTAGCTTATATTTTAGCAGCTGCATGTTGTGTAGGCTACACTAGAGTGTGGTAGCTGTAAAAAATAAAAACTAGTAAGCTTGGCTGGTTGCTATAACTATTGGAGTAATGAGCTTGCAATACGACCATAAAATATCTGGTCTGGTACCTTATAATAACATTGTGAAGATATCTAGGGTGGAATATATGTAGCTATTACATACTTACTGTGGGTGACTACTTTAGCAACAATTGATACTGGGGTTGACTGACTTTTAGCATTAATGAAGTTAGCTATATTGGATAGCTCACTCAATTGTAATTCAAACTAACAACAAACTTGCTGAGAAACCTACGACACATCTGTATCCAGTATAACACCAACTGCAGTATAGTGTGTATTTAAGCATGAGTTCTTAAATTCATGAATAATAATGGTCACAATAACGGGCATATCATTCGTATGACACACAAATCTTAAATAATTTTGTGTGCAAGCTAAGCTTCGCTTGCTTATAGTAACTCTAATATTTATTTTTGTGTCTATGAGCCTATAATAATATGTGAGTCTGGCCTTTTTTAAAGCAAGTTTTATTCTTCAAAAAAAAAAATGAGTATTAGTATTATGGTTATGCATTGGAGGCAATGGATAGTGTTTATGATATGAAATTTTCATAGTTCCAGTTTTATATGAGTATTGTGGTATGCCTTGCATAACTGGCAACCAGCCTGCACAGTTGAATTACATAGTATTGAATTAATGTCATGGTTGGTACATATTTTGTTTTTCTTTCTTTACGAATAGTAATAAATCTTCACTTTAACATTACAATAATTGCTCATTTGAAGTGTGTTGTAGCTGTTATTCATGTATCTAAGCAGAGTTTCATAGGGAAGGGGAGAACTCGAATTCTCCCACAAGGAATTGCCCTCCTCCCCCAAAAGAATTGCCAATGAGACTAGGCAATTTAATTCATTAAATCAGCTACAAACTTACAAATACAAAAAAAATGTGACAATTAATGTAATATTAAAGCATGATTCAGTTTCAACAATGTTTAAAAAATTCCAGTGAAAACAGCAGAACTTTTCTACTCGTGAAACCCCTGTTAATTCTAAGTTGACTTTGAGTTAATAATCCCTTAAAGATATCCTCTTTCGAAAAAATAGCCCACTTTGGCAATAACTTTTATTTCATCAGCTTTTTAAGCTATAGGTAAAGATCATGAACATTGTCAGATTAACTGTTGAATTGACATTGCAGGATTTCTCGCATTTGGAAATATAGTAAAGCAGGAAGTGCACGTGACACCTTAGTGTTTTGTCCTTCAAGACTATAAACTGACATACTTTAAAAACTGATATACTTTAGAGGCTTGAATGACCAAAGAAAGTATAAATCCTGCAATGTCCACTAATTGGTTCATCTGACACTTTCATATTTCAAAATGTTATGTAACAGAGCTCCAAAAACCTATGTAATGTAATGTGTTGTCGCTATCAACATATTGTTGTCTCTAAAAAATCAGTTAGGATTATATCCTAACAAAGTGTAATGAAGTACCAACGGTGCAAACCCCTCAATGCTACCACACACCTAGCTATTACATAGTCATCTCAGACCAAAAACATAATTTGTTCTAATCAGTTATCAACATAGCTGAGCAAAAATATTACATGTCTTCATAAGAGACAGGGCTGCCAGAAGTTTTCAGAAGTGGGGAGGATCTCTGAGCAGGCATAACTCCGATCACCTTGTAAATTGATGGATTAATAGGAGGAATTAACAAAGGACCACCCGTATTTATAGTGTCAAAGGAACACCAAATAACTAGCTAGACTAGCCTCGCTAACTATAAGAATTATGAGTAGTTAAACAGTTTTTGTAACTACTGGAACAACTTGAAAAACGGGTAATAAAGTGATGAAAAAAAATACACGAAAGTGCGTGCGTGAATGATATTTTTTTTTCATGGTAAAAGATCAGCTATACAACTGGTAAGAAATGACAATAAATATACAAAAAGTTCAGACTACACCGTCCAGGGAGGGGGGTATGGTGGGGAGACGGTGGAGCCCAGGGATGCATTGTCCCGCCATAAGCCACTGCCACGCGGCCAAACAGGTGACTGGTAGTTGGGGTGAAGTCAGAGGTGCCGCAGCGATTCTCAATGGCCCTGCTGAAGTTATCTGTTCATGCGTAAACAAGCTTGTTGCTTCAGGGGTGTGAGCAGTGATAAAATAATTCTTACGTAGACTTCTTTTATCAATGTTCTGAGCCTTGTTCAGCACTGGCCTGGACAATCTCATTCACATGATCTTTATAATATTTTCTGACTAATATTGACTTTAAATAGAATATTCAAATTAGGAATACATGATGGGAAATGAAGTACTAGGTTACATGTCAAGTGCTAAATCCAGATTAATTGATAACCCCTTGCCAATGATTGCAATCTCTAAGTGGGTAGGCTCTGCAGCCTCTCCAGCCTCCTTGCTTCTGGCAGCCATGGTATGAAAGCTAAAAAGACCAGCGATTATTGGTGTATATTATAAAACTCCACTTCCAGCACTCCGTTAACTTTCCAGCATAAAGGATGACTACTGCTGGTCGCGTTTTCTCCAAAATCTCCCCAAAATTAAAAAAAAGTAGCACAATAAAAGGTATTCTAAATTGTCTCTAAAGTCAGAGCATCATACAGACAGACAAACAGACATATTTGATATCATTTAAAAGGAAAACAAAGATGTTAATCCAGCAAGCCAGCATTGGTATCTGCTTTATGTAAGGTCTTCATACTATACGATAATTTTTGAGCACCAGTAATTGCAAAAAAACAAACAAACAACCATTGAATAACTAGTCACCAAAAATAAAAATTTTATAATAATATTGAATAGCTAGCTACTTGGAAAAAACAAACAAAGCAAAGCAAACCAAAAGCAAAAACAACAACAACAAAACAACAACAGCAGTAATTAGCTATTTATTGAAAACAAAAAAAACAAAAAAAATTAGATGGTACTTATGTATAGTGTTTTCTCATGGCATCAGCTACCACTAGATTAATGGGATATCAGTTAATCTTTGTCGGGACCTTTGAGAGCTAATCTGTGTCTGGCTAGAATACTCTGAAACAGAGGATACAATTATTTTTCTTCCTGAGCATGCAGAAAGCAAAACACTAAGGCCCTAATAGAAAGAAAGCCAGATACAATTCTCAATGTCTGTGAATTTACTTTCATATGCCTGTTGCATTTTAATATAATTTTTATAGCACTTATATAAAGAGTAGACATCATTTCATATCAAGAGTTCTATATTCACTGATATAAAGGCTAGAGCACTCAGGAATAAGAAATATTATATTCATTGACTGTACATTCCAACTTTATGCTTTTCAACTTGACACTCAGTAAAAACTAGTCAGGCCATAATAATCTGACTGGCCTGACTGGCCTGACCAGTTCATACACTCCTGCTCCTCACCCACATACACAACAACAACAAAACAAAATATGGAATATAGAATTTGTCAGAATTACACATAATGAGCTCTGAAATAGCCACATCCAGCCTGGCCTGTGGTTGTCTGAGCCCCTCACTTTTCACATGCTGTCTCTGCCTCTGTGAATGTTGTGTCAATGTGTGAGACTCCACTACACCCATAACACACATTTTCTGTCAACATGTGAGAGTTATGAAATAGTCAAATGCTATTTATGAATTGTCTATAAGTTGAATGTGTTGTGGTTTCCCAAATCTGATCTTGTCATTTGATTAATAAAACTAAAACTAAAAAAAAGATAATAACTAAAATTAATCCGATTAGACCAAATTAGTTTGTTGTCTGAACTATAACAACAACTATTTTGAATAAGATCTTCACAAGCTTAAAACACACCAAACAATTATTTAGCTAAGGATAAGACAAGACATTAGTTTACAAATGAAGTCAGAGTTGTAGTACAGTTGTTATGAATTTTTCTGTATAATTCGCCCAGTTATTTCACATAGAGGTCGAGGTTACTTATATATGTATTTTCATCAGATGTCACATAATCAGCACAGATCCTGACTTCCAGGTCATCAGTGGTGGGTGCAGGCAGAGTCCTGCAGAACCATGGAGGCTGGTTGAACTGGCAGCATGTGTTGTTACCTGAGCATCCTACTCCATCCCATAGAGGATTGTCTGTGTACAATTGACGGTTAGGTTTGTTACGAGTTGCTGCAGCACAAAAGTAATTGTTTTCCACAAAGGATGGGATAGAGTAGGTCCATGTAGAAGAATTGGAGAGCATACAAGGACATAAAAACAAGGGATCAGCGGTTTCATCTCTTGCATTGACAAATGTCCACACATGTTTCCTTGGAAGTCCGTGGGTTAGTGATACTCCGTGTATATAGTAGCTATTTATGTCATCTGTTCCAGTATAAAAGGCTTCAGGACGACCATACTGGTAGGCTATAATACGTCCACAAACTTCTGAGTATTTTAAGCCACCTGTTGAATAGAACACAGAGTCACAACTTCGTGCATGCCGGAGACCACAACCTCTGACATTAGTGGTGTTGATAGTATCCCAGGCAGGAGGACAGGACTGGGAGGAGTTAGTCATATTTAAATGACCCACTTGAATCCAAGTATCATCTCTCTCACGACAATTGCAAGTATTACTTGGTGAACACAGAATATATTTTTTAGTTACTTCAGTTACATATGAGTTCAATGAATCATCTGAAGGACAATGATTTACATTTCTGGGTGATATGGCATTTGGAATGGATCTGTCATGACACCGGCAGTTCACAAGTGCATACAGAAGAGGAAGAATTTGTATTGCTTTATTAATCTTCATAGTGAACTGCTTAACGGTATTACGTGAACCCAATAAACCTAAATGGACATTAGAATAATATAAGAGAATAACCACACCTCAATGCTATGACCTATGTGTGATAAATTCTAGAGAAGTTGCAACAAAAAAAAAAAAGATACATATGATAATTTAGTAGATCCTCAATGGTCAAAGTAGTTCAAATTTCAATTATGAACATTTTAAATATCATTATATTGAATGAAAAAATTACTCCAACATTCTTTTAATAGCAGTATTTTTTTTTTGTAAAGTTCAACTAGTCTCTTTTGTTTTCTTTCAGTTCTTATAGTTACATTAATGTTGTATACAGAACATTCATGTTCTTTACAGATTATTAATGTACAAAGCTTTCGTTTTATCGTTTTACTATATTGCGTGCATCATTCCTTTAGTTACCATTGATGTCAAGAATAATTGAAATCATATCACCTCTTCTATTAACTTTATTTTTATGTGGTAATTTATTTTCAAGTTTCTAATTCAACCAGTGAATAGCTTAGTGAGATGTTATGTCACCTTTGTTTCACACATCTACACTCAAACAAGGAATACTATACTAAAGCAAGCTCTTTTTTATTTGCTGTTAATTATATGCAAGTGCAAATGCTTCCATTCGATTACACAGTTGTTCAAATTAACATTAATATGGAATGTTGAAAGTCCACTGAAAATTTTATGCAATCAAGATTGATTACTTAACAATATATGCACATACCTTAATGATGAGGCAAAGATATAAGTGAACTGCAAACTCAACTTTCTTTGAAAGCTCAATAGTAAGCTTATCAAAATAGCAGAAGACACGAAGTGATGTCAATATTTTCTGTTCTGATTCAAACTAGCTTTGGTACTAGTCAATTAGTGAGTGAAAAATCAGTAAGATTTTTCAGACTTATAGTATTTATGTGTGCATAATGTGTTTGTGTGGATAAGTGTCACAGGATGCTTACTTTACGACAAGGGTTGACTTTCAATGTTGTTGTAAAACCTTGTTTTATTTGTTTAATAGTTGTTTACTATTATTTTAGTTGCATAGATACTTGTGTTCTCAAATGTTCCTCATTACTTATAGGGTCGAGCATAATTGTATTTAGCCTCTCATGTCCTTCTATTGTATTTTGTACATTTTTACAAATTGATACCAGAAAGACAGAAGTCACTGCCATGATTAGGATTGTGATAGGATTGTTCAACTTAAAACCTGATTCTCATCAGTTTGAATGTGAAGTAATAGGAGAATGTAATACCTGTATGTTTTGTATGCTTGGTTATAGATAGCTGAGCAATATACAAATTGTTTTTGCATGCACATTCATACCTATTGAATATTGTGGATTAGCAATTTTATACAGTGCATCTTGCACTAATATTTCTCACCCATGCTTGGTGCTTTAGTTTACATGTATAACTTATAAATATTTTGGTTCAAATGACAGCGATGGAATGACCAAAATGACTACACAATTACTATATCTCTCATAATCGGTTAAGTGTTTGTAAGACAGTCTTTCCGAAACTACATCAATGGTGTGTATGTACCCACTGCTGACACCAGATTCAGTTGTGACTTACAATCTAGCACTACCCTGTAAGTGAAAATATTATAAATATGATAGGCTCTAAGTATACTGTGTATGACTGAGCTAACTGTCCCATGGAATGCATTGACATTCCTATGGTATCAATAACAACTTTAACTATTCAGTGTTAATGTTGGGAAGGGGTTAGGTACCAACAATCTCCTCATTTTTTCTAAACATGTCATAGGGAATATGTAAGTGAATTATTGCGCATCTGTATTTGTGATTCTAAAACTTCAAATCCTTACTTTTTTCAGCTCAGGTTTGCACTTTATATGTACTTATTGTACTTTTTGTGTGGAAAAGCTGAAGTAATTATTTTGACGGATTATTAGAGAGATGTACGGTTTCCTAAGAATGGAAAAGAGATGGAATACTTTATGGATGTTTTTCACCCTATCTATATTAACACGAACTCACACATGTACTTAATAATTAATTTTAGCAGTTGGAGCTGTGTTAGAGCTGGAGAAAATATGAGTTGTCCATGTTTTATTCCGAGAAGTATTATTTTGCATTTGGTGTACATGTCATGACGTTAGAACAGTTGTGACTGTTACACGCACAGAAGGGTGGTTGGCTACTCAACACAAACAAATTTATAATTGATTTGTGTTTGTATTGGTTGGTAGAGAGGTGACAATGAACTGATGTTGCTATTGAGGCAAAGAGAGGTCAGTTGTGAGTGAGTAGGACACTCTCTAATATATATTTTCCATATATATAGTATGTTTACATAAAAGTAACATGTCCTTCCTTATTTAAATTGGGCATAGTGCCTATAGTTTCATGTTATAGTTAAAGCATGAGCGCTTAGTTTCTAGTCGATTTATTGCACGACAGCCCGAGGGCCGTAGGCCCGAGGGCTGAGTGCGATAAATGTACTAGGCACTAAGCGCTCATGCTTTAACTATTTTAAATACCAGGCAAGTGTTATTGCACACTTGCCAAGTTATTACACCTGACAACAATATAGCAACGGTATTTAATATGTAGTTATTTTTCGGTTTTGAGTACAAGATTATAATGCTTTGTTAAGAATTTTAATTTGTATTTTCATTACTCGAATATCTAAGTCAATTGGTAAGCTTATCTTATCTTTAAAAAAAATTGATATTATAATACCATTTATAGCCCGTTACCCGAGCGACCGCGCTTGTCGTTAAGAACTATAAATCTGATACAGTCTGGTATGCCCGTAAGAAAATGTATTAGCGGGGAAAAGTCTGATATAGTTCTTAGCAACCATAATTATGGTAGAAGGCAGATCAAAGCAAAATGGAATAATGAAGAGTTTGGGTACTTTAATACAATTACTAAGATAGCTAACGCTATACTTTGCTCGTTGTTATGTTCTGGCTATAAAATAGTTATAAACCAAAATCATTAGGTTTGTATTTCGATTTATAAATCCTCGCCACTCGGGCTGCGCCCTCGTGTCTCGGAGTTTATAAATCGCATACAAACCTCAATTTTGGTTTATAACTATAACTTATAAATTATTTCTGGTTATTTCCCATAGAGGTCAAGGTTACTTATAATATATGTATTTTCATCAAATGTATGTTCATCAGCACAGATCCTGACTTCCAGGTCATCAGTGGTGGGTGCAGGTAGAGTCCTGCAGAACCATGGAGGCTGGTTGAACTGGCAACATGTGTTGTTACCTAAGCATTTTACTCCGTTCCATAGAGGATTGTCTGTTAATTGATTGATAGGAAAGTCGTGGGTTGCAGTAGCACAAAAATAGTTGTTTCCCACAAAGGATGGGATAGAATAAGGCCATGCAGAAGAATTCGAGAGCATACAGGGACAAAGGAAAACTGTATAAGGATCTGTTTCTTCCCTGGCATTGACAAAACTCCATACATGTTTTCTAGGAAATCCGTGTGTTAGAGATAATCCATGGATATAGTAGCTATCTATGTTATTAATCCTTTGAATAAAGCCTTCAGGACGACCAAACTGGTAGGCTATAACACGTCCACATACTTTTGAGTATTGCATGCCACGTGTTGAATAGAACACAGAATCACAACTCCCACCTAAAGTTTGCTGGCGACCACAACCTCTGACACATTAGCAGTGTTGATAATATCCCAGGCAGAAGGACAAGACTGGGAAGAGTCAGTCATGTCTAAATGAGAGAAGGGGAAGAATTTTGATTACTTTATCAGTCTTCATTATTTAACACACTGATGGTACTGTTGAGTTACAATTATAACTGGTATAAACTGAGTGTACCAGAAGATAACGACAATGCTTTAATGCTAGAGCTTATGTGTGGTAGTGTGCAGCAAAAGTTGGTTGGTACAGATTGTATTAAAAATGAATATGATTGGTCCAGTATATGGTTGTGGGGCCAGCCCAACAAGAACAGATACATAATAAACTATAGAGTGTATGGACGACGTTATTTGTGAGAACTGAAAGTGGTGTTGTTTGGCATTCCATTGTCAGGCAAGATTTGACATTTCATTTCTGTAAGGGCTGTGCCTAAGGTTATTATAGCTACATACTTGTTTATCCAGGATTCTTTCACTCAGACTTGTACATTTTCATAGTGCATTTTCACTCTGGAGAGAACCTGGTGGCAGCTCTACACTACAGCCACTTTGGACTTAGGAGCTAGGCGTACAACCCTCTTACTCCTGAGCTCCCCATCATAGTCAAGAGTGATTTTAGTCTCAATTTACGATCAATGCACATAACTTAAAATTATTGATGATAATGAAGGTATGTACAGTAGAAATTAGATTGACATTTTAAGTTATAATTATAGGAAGAGTGATCAAACAATACAAATTGAAATTTAATTTTTCTCAGTACTCATCTCACTGGTACCAGTTGGCAAAGTGTGTGTGTGTGTGTGTGTGTGTGTGTGGGTGGGTGAGTGAGTGGGTGGGTGTGGGTTGGTGAGTGGTTGTATAAATGGATGTGATATGTTTGCTAATAAATGGAAGCTTTCAGTGCAACCTTTCTTTAATTTTTTTTACTTGGATACTTTAGTTCTAAAGTTCTCCTAGTAACTTTTCTAGGCCATAATGATATCTTGTTAACTCTTCCGCTCTTTTATTCATTGATAGCAGAAAGACTGGAGTTATCACTGTGGAGTAGAAGTAACAATTCTGATTGCTCTTTATAAAACATAAAGAAACAGCAGCAACAAACATTGAAAAGAAAATAAATTTAATATTTTAAAAGGCACAGGTGATGGAGGCATTAGATTATTTTAGAACACTTTTAGTGGAAATTTGCACATTCACTGCATAAATAGCCAATTTCAAGACAGGACACTGTGTATTCTAACTTAGCATGCTCGCTCATCATTTGTGCTCAAACACACCACTAATTTATGTATCAGTGTGGCTGTATGCATCTCATTTTGTGTAATAAAAATGCGAAAAGCTGGTGTAATAATGAAAAAAATGTGAGTACTACAAAATAATCACAGTTCATATGTGTAGATGCTATGACTCTTGAAAATATGTGCTATTTTCCCCATGTGTTGAAGTGTTGAACAATGCATACATATAGCTATAGAGCCAGAAGAGAAATGACAAGCAGTGAAATATGTAGACAGTTAGCCACCATTTCATTTGTATTCAACCATATTTGCAGCTACTGAAAAGAGATGAAGGGCATCACTGAAGACAACAATGTCACCAATTTCAGCAAGAGTCTATTTCATAAAGTAGCTATTTCCAGTCATCAAGGGGATTTAAGATTTGGGAGGGGGATGCTCATTAATTACACCTGGTATTTAAATTTCATAGTATTGATTGGTTCATGACTGTATAAATTCTATTTGCAAATCATTAAAACAAGCTGCTTATCACAATGTCACTACTAATTAACAAGATAACACAGTTTGTTTTTACTAATGTCACATAGTTGTTTGTGACTTCTTGGGTAAAAACAAAAGAATTGATGGTCCTGATAAAACAGAGCACTTTTATGATGCCATCTTATTGGTCGTGGCAATCTATCCACACCTTCACTGCACTTCATCCACCCATATCACATGAATGTTCCTGGACAAAGCTTAATGTTAGCAATGGAAAAAAAGTGGGGATGATGGTAGAATCAAAGTTGGGTGATTAAATATGCTGCAACTTAAACAAGATTATGATTTTCTTAACTCTGCAGAAATATAATATTATCTTTGGCTTTAGTATTAACATAAATGCATGGAAAACAGTGGATATTCAGTTTTAATAGCACTTGTGAGTGAGCAATTTTACTCAACTTGTTTGTGGTTCTCTTTGGGCTCATTAAACTGTTGAGGAAATGTAATTGAAATCATTCTCCCCATAATAATAGCTACTCTTCCTTTAATTCATTATTCTATATACTATTTTCCTGGAGAGATCGCTGAATAAGAATTGCATGTTCTATTACACTAATATTATGATTATAAAAGAAGGAGGAGCTTAGCATGGTAAGTTGTGACTGATATTATGCATGAATGAATATCATTGTATAGTGTGTCAGTGTCGGATCTAGAGTTTCGAAAGAGAAGGGGCTGTAAGATCATTTAGTTAGAATGTCATAAGCAGATATAGAATCTGAAAAAGCGAAGTTATTTTCTGTGGGTGCTGATGAGCACTTTATCACTAACATTGGGGAAGCATTGCTTTTGCAAATTCAACCACAAGCCGTACAGACTTAATAATGAATTTAAGCTCATGTGTGGTTATTTTTTTAAAGTTATGATCATAAATTGTTTGTAGCTAACAACTAGCTAGGTAGGCTACCAGTTCCACTGTAGTAGAAGAAGGAAGAGCCTCGGATTAGTAAAGCATGTCTCTCTTCTGCCAGGTAAAACTATCATGCACTTCTTGCAGAGTATCCACTAGCCCACCTGTACATCCATCTATCTATCCACCCACTCACCCACTTCACCCACCCACTCACCACTTCACTCATCCACTCACCCACTTCATCCACCCACTCACCCACTTCACCCATCCACTCACCCACTTCACCCACTCACCCACTTCACCCACCCACTTCACCCACCCATTCACATACTCACCCACTTCATCCATTACTTAGCCATCATTACTAACTTTCTAGGCAGTTCGTTTAACATACAAAATAGATACAAAATCTGACTATGTATTGATATTTATAGCAATATAAAAAATACGTATATATGTCTCAGTTAAAAAAATAATGAAAGGCTAAATATTAAACATGACATAATAGGTTCTGGCAAAGTTGTAGTGCCGACATAATCGTTTCCATTTTCTTCTCCTGGTTATTTCACATAGAGGTTGAGGTTACTTATATATGTATTTTCATCAGATGTTTGAGCATTAGCACAAATCCTGACTTCCAGGTCATCAGTGGTGGGTGCAGGTAGAGTCCTACAGAACCATGGAGGCTGGTTGAACTGGCAACATGTGTTGTTACCTGAGCATCCTACTCCATCCCATAGAGGATTGTGTGTGTACAATTGTAGGGTAGGCTCATTACGGGTTGCTGTAGCACAAAAATAGTTGCTCTGTACAAAGGATGGTGGTTCTTTGGTAGAATTAGAGAGCATGCAGGGACACAGCCAGTTTAATTTATGTGTAGTTTCATCTCTTGCATTAACAAAAGTCCACACATGTTTCCTAGGTCGTCCATGAGTTAGTGATAATCTGTGAATATAGTAACTATCTATGTCCTTTACATAATGAACAAAGCCCTCAGGAACACCATACTGGTAGGCTATAATACGTCCACATACTTGTGAATATTGTATCCCGTGTGTTGAATAGAGCACAGAGTCACAACTTCCTCTAGAAGTTGGTTGACGACCACAACCTCTCACATTAGTGGTGTTGATAGTATCCCAAGCAGGAGGACAAGACTGGGAGGAATTAGTCATGTCTAAGTGACCTACTTGAGTCCAAATATCGTCTCCCTGACCACACCTGCAAGTATCATCCGGTGGTGGACTCTAATATTTCCTGATAACCTCAGCTGCATAAGAGTCCAAGGAATCCTTAGAAGGACAGTGATTTAAAACTCTGGGTGGTATAGCATCTAGAATAGGTGTGTGCACAGAATATTCATATTCATGGGTTGTTGTAGATCAGTGGTTAGAGCACTGATGGCTAAAGCCAGGGGTCCTGGGTTCGATTCCCCGGTGACAACTAAGATTTTTTTCCACATTGTTCCTTTGCTTCTCTCTAGACCCCGTTAAGTGAGAAAGTTTCACTCTAATATTCATGTTGTACACAAACTATTTATGTGCTTAAACATTTGTTGTGTTTTAATAATTATGGCATGCATCATGTAGCTATTTCACTTTTGATATATAAAAAATTGTAGAAATCAATACCATACAGTTCCACTAAAACTTCTCAACTTGTATCATGATTTAATTCATGCTTTTTTTTTACTGGTTCATAGCTTTGTGGTAAGCCCTTGTGCCACCTGTGTCATGGTACACACTGAAACAATATTGTATCAAAACCACGTTTCAATTTTTAACCCTCAGCACGCATGTGCGAGAGTGTTATAGTAGTCTCATTCACTCATTCACTCTGTCAACAGCGGATCTCAAAAGCACTCTTTTTATTTTGGCTTAGTTTTTGAGAAAACTATATAAAAGAGTGTGAGTGCTGCTATACGGCCACGCCCATTCGATCATTCAGCTGCCATTTAGAATGACGCACGCTCACGTGAGCATACAAATTTTACCGTGCCTGGTTCTGATTTGTTGCTTGTGTTCTGTGTAGTTCCAGTGCTTAACTTCTTTTGTCCGGTGTTGCAAAGTCTCTGCTGCTAGATGTACACTTCTTTCATCAACTGTAAGTATGCCTGCTCTACAAAAAATGTGCCCTAAGTGTTTTGTAGTGTGCATGTCAGAAAGTTGAAATGTTCTTGTGGCAATTTTGTTTCTACCAAGACAAGGTAAATACTAAAGCCAAATACAAATGATAGTACCTTAGTTTTTATGTACATGTGCATTCAATAGGGAATACAAGGCAGTACACACTCATTTCTGACTCCAAATTTAGTTGTGCTTCTACTGTGTTATATAATGACCCATTTCATGAAATATATTGGAGGGCAGGCACCTGGAATCCCTATTTTTTTGTAACATTAAAATATTATTAAACCATTATAAGTTGGCAGTAAAGTGAAATACAGTCAATCTTTGTTGTGAAAAAAGTGAGAATGTGCATTATTACACAATTCCATTATGGCTTGCATGAACCTTCAAATGTAGCTGAATACTTAAAGCTAGCAACAATGATTCTATAACTTCACTTCCTTCTGTTTTATGTGTCTTTTGAAATACGCATTCTAGTACGAACGTGTTGTAACTAATTATATTCTTGCTTGAATTACATTTTATATGTGAATACATTTCCTTTTCCACCTTCATTTAGAATGTTTAGTTATAATTTTAAAAGGACTTTATTTGATTCACATAAGCAGAAAATAATGGTTCACGTTGACAACTCAAGACATCGACTAAGGTGACATTGACATTCCCGTTCATGCAGGCGCCATCTGGTCTGACCTAGACATGCTGGGGGGAAGGGCTGATCCTCTACAATGAGGATTAGTCTGTTTGTAGCTTTCTATATGGCTTTCCTTAACACAGTTTGTGTCAGTTCATCATCACTTGGATATATCCATTACAGTACGCTCTAGTTGTGGTCCTAGTGTATTTATCAACAGTGGTAGCATTCCTATTCTATGGTTTAGAGGTTGAGAGGTCACCTTGTGGCATGTAAAACAACAGCAGCTAACAAGCTTAAGAAAATTTTTGAGATTGGAGTTTAATGACTCTAAAACCACAGATATGAGGGAAGTATTATACCAACATGTTTATGTGTAACATATGTAGAGTAGAAAGGAAAATTTTAATGAGAGCAGAGTTCAAAGACAGTATTATAGGGTGAGAAGTGAGAGGAAACTCATCAAAACAAGTAGAGGTGCATTCTTTCAAAGATCACAGTTAATGTTGGAAGACAGGGAAACACAACGACGAATAAAAAGTGATTGCTATTATAATTTTTATTTCCACTTACAGATACGAAGACACAGTAGCTAACAATGTGGGCTCTTTCTGAAAGGAAGGGGGGCTCGTAAGACACAAGTCAAGCTCCCCTAAATCTGCCTATGAATATATATATATATTACATGAGTCGATAGTAAATATGAGTACAACATGCTAGAACAATAGTAAGTGAATAAAGTAACGTAACTAAGGTGAATGAAAAAGTTTGTGCATTATTATACGTTCACTTTGACAACTGAGACATCGACGAAGGCGAACTCGACGTTACCCGTTCACGCAGGCGCGGTCTGGTCTGACCTAGACATGCTGGGGGGGGGGGGGAAGGGCTGATCCTCTACAATGAGGATTAGTCTGTTTGTAGCTCTTGTGTACTGCTTTCCTTGACAAAGGAGATCGACAGTTCGTGTCAGTCCATCATCTCCTGGAAATATCTTTGTCACCCTTGCCAAGGGCCAGTCACGATTGAATAGGAGTTCATCTTTTAACAGAACTATATCTCCTACCTTATAATTGTGTGTGGGCCTCTTCCACGTATACCAAGCCGTCAGAGATTGCAAATATCGGGTTTTCCAGGCTGACCAAAGTTCTCTTTTGAGGCGTTGTATCAAGTTCCACTTTTTGAGCAAGGAAGTATGAATCTCGGCATCTTGTTCATGAACTGGAGGAGCTAGTAGAGGATGGCCTATCAAAAAATGACCTGGTGTGAGTGCTAATGTATCATCAGCATCAGTGGAGTTCACTGGTATCAATGGACGGGAATTGAGAATAGCCTCAGCTTCTGTAAGAATAGTGTAGAGTTCATTGAAGGTAAGTAAATAGGATGACATGCGCTTCCTGAGAAGCGTCTTCATACTTTTTACCCCAGCTTCCCGAAGTCCTCCATGGTGTGGAGCTCTGGGAGGATTAAAATGCCATTGTAGGGATGTTCTGGTAGCTTCATGTGAAATAGCTTTGGCTGTCGATGGTGACGACATTAACTTTTTAATTTGTTTTATTTCATTGTGAGCACCGATAAAGTTTGTGCCATTGTCAGAGAAAAGGTATAGAGGAGTACCTCTCCGAGCTGTGAAGCGATGAAATGCAGCCATAAATTCCTCCGTGGTGAGATCGGCACAAAGTTTGATGTGAACAGCCTTAGTGGTTAAACAAATAATAAGACAGGCATAACACTTGACTCTGGTAGGCTTGCGAACTTTTCCTTGGCGAATATAGAATGGTCCCGCGAAATCCATTCCAGTACGCTCAAATGGTGGTGCTGGTGTAGTTCTTGACAGTGGTAGCATTCCCATTCTCTGGTTTAGTGGTCGAGAGTACGCTTTTTGGCACATAGGACAACGACGGCTAATAAGCTTGAGAAAATTTCTTAGGCCAGAGATGTAATATGTCTCTAAAATCACATACATGAGAGCAGATATACCAGCATGTTTATATGTAATATGTAGAGTAGAAAGGAACAGTTTAGTGAGAGTAGAGTTTAAAGACAGGAGTATTAGAGAGCGCGAAGAGAGGGGAAAGTCAGGATCTCGAACTCTAACACTGATTCTGATGAGCTGATCAGTACCCAGTGAAATGTCAAACTTTGAGAGTAGTGATGAACGGGTAGACTACGTCCACACCGTATAGACTCAAAGACTTCTGCATGAGTCATCCTCTGTGCCACTCGAAGAAGACATCGTTTAGCAGCTTGAAGTTCCTCTGAGGTGAGTACACTAGACAAAATATGAGATTTAGTTCGAACATTGTGAAGAAATCTCCTGATCCACGATACCACACACGTTAATTTGTCAAAAGAAGAGTAACGAGTCCAGAGAGCGAAATCGGGATTAGGTTCGATTATTTGAACTGTAGCAACCATGGTAGCTCGAATGTCAGGTACTTCTTCTGAGCTTACTGCACGTATCTGTGGCCATGAGGACTGAGGAAGGAGTAGCCATGGAGGGCCTTTCCATCACAAGGATGAAGAAATCAAGTTGCATCCTCGACTAGCCAAGTCAGCTGGGTTGTCCTTAGTAGGAACGTGCTGCCAATGATCAGCAGGTATTATTTGTTGAATTGAGGCAACTCGATGCGAGACAAATGTCTTCAGTGTAGCTGTGTTCTTATGAAGCCAGCATAGAACTATCCTGGAATCGCTCCATGCATATATCTGAGAGAGAGGAATAGAAAGATCATGAGATACAGACCGTAAAAGTTTAGACAGTAAATGTGCTGCAACCAGTTCAAGCCTAGGTATAGTTACAGATTTGAGTGGAGCTACCCTTGACTTGGAAGTTACAAGTGTGATTGATACAGTTCCATCTTCGTGCGTAGTTCTAAGATACACCACAGCACCGTAGGCGGAAGTAGAGGCATCTGAAAAGCCGTGAAGAGATTGGTTACTAATCGGAACATCCGATGGTACAAGTCGCCGTGGAATCGGATGAGAGGAGAGAGCTGATAGTGTTGAAACCCACTGCTTCCATTTTTTGGAAATTTTATCTGGAACTGGATCGTCCCAGGAGAGCTTTAACTTCCATAGTTCCTGTAGAAGAATTTTGGATGGTACCGTAGCTGTAGAATAAAATCCCATAATATCGAACACTTTGGCAGAAATAGAGGCTATTTCACGCTTGGTTACAGCAAGATCATCGTTGACAAAAGGAACAGATATATGAAAGTTATCCTTGCTCACGTCCCAATGAATACCAAGTGTTTTGGATGCTGACAAGGGAGAAGGTAAATGAAGGTCAGCTAGCTCTCTTAAATCTTCTGGTATAGTTTCCAGAAATGAGAGATCATTGCTTCGCCACTTTCTCAGAATCATTCCGGCCGATTTGAGCAAACGACAGAGCTACGGTCTGATTTCGTCAGCTTCTTGAAGAGTAGATGCCCCTGATAAGAAATCATCAACGTAAAACGAAGTGAGAATTGAGTGAGAAGCCAAAGGATGGGTGTCTTTGTTAGATTCAGCTAAGTGGTGAAGACCTTTTGTGGCTAGGAATGGTGATGGCTTGACACCAAATGTTAGTCTCTTCATTCGGTAGTCCCTGATCTGTCCCTGGTCATCACGTAAGAGAAAACGGTGAAGGTCTCGGTCTTGAGATTGAAGAGCTATTTCCCGAAACATCTTGCTGATGTCAGCGCTGAATGCTATTCGGTGTAAGCGAAATTTCACAAGTATAGTAGTGAGGAGAGGATACAGGTTGGGGCCAGTAAGCAGTAGATCATTGAGGTACCGGATGATGAGTTAGCAGACGCATCGAAGACTGCACGTAGTTTCGTAGTAGTGGATGAATCTTTGAAAACACCATGAGTGGGCAGATAGAATACATCCTTTGGAGGGTTTTCAAGGTCATATTGAGGAACTAATTCAGCATGATCAAGGGTGAGGTACTCTTTCAACACAGCATTAAAGTCCTGTAATTTTCCTTTTTTGGTCAAGGATCTTTCATTTTGGAGAAATCTGTGTAAAGCTATATTGCGCGAGTCACTCAGAGGAAGTGGGTTATCGACCCGAGGCAAAGCTATGGAGTAACGACCTTCTGGCAGGATCTGATAATGATCGTCAAAATGTTGGAGGGCTGAATGATCGGCAGCAGAAAAAGTGTCTGACTCTGGGACTTGCTCTAGTTCCCACAATTGTTGAAGAGCAGAATGGAGAGAATCTTCTGAAGTTTTAGAATGGATGGCGGAAGTGAATTCTGAGGAATAGCACCTCCTAGAGTCCAACCAAAGATAGTAGGGGTTGCTACAGTTGCCTTGTCCTCTGACAGTGAATTAGAGCCCTTTGTACATCGACAGACATCAGCAATACCAAGCAAAATATCTATGGAACCTCCAAGCATTGAGTCTGCTAGTGGAGACTTGCCCTTGATACAAGGCAACTGAAAAAGATCTTCAGGTCGTTTGGGTGGTGTAATAGCTTGTAATTTTGATACAACATGGCATTTCACTGTGATAGATTCCGATTGACCTGAATGAATAGAACATAATTCAGCATTTACAAAATATTTGCTTACGGTTTGACCCGTGAGAGATATTCAATCGATAGGCATGTCGAGGTAATTTCAATTCTGATGCTGCCAACTTTTCAGTAATGAGGGAAACTGAAGCTCCTGAATCTAAAAGAGCTCGAGCGTGACGCTCATAGCATCCGTGCTTTGCATTAGCAATTGCTGTTGATAGAAGAGCTGTTGGAGGTGTGTTGAGGTGTAAAACAGCATTGTTATCTGAATCTACAGACTCGGAGGGAGTTATAGAGTTCGATTGAGCTGAGGAGGCATCAGCAGCAGAAGGAGTTGCAGTATTAGAATGAGCTGAAGGAGTGACTACTGCAGCAGGACTCGAAGAACGAGATGAACGCTTGTCCTTGTGAAGGAGGGTATGGTGCCTGTTTCCGCAGTGACGGCAGCTGTATCCAGAGGTACAGTCTCGATAAGAATGCAAGTGGCTAAGGCAGTTTGAACAGTGGTTGTGCTCTTTGACTGCTTTGTACTTCTTGGCTTGATCCCAGTCTAAAAACGTAGGACATCTGGATAGAGAATGACCTGGAGAAACACAAATAGGACAAGTAAATGACTTAGTTGGTACAACCTTATAAACTGGTTTAAATCCCTTGCTAGATGTATGTGTATGCTTGGGAGAAGGATGAGTAGGTGAAGGCTTCTTGATAGCTTCAGTTGGTAAAGCAGTATTGATACGGGCATCCACGAAGTCCAGGATGCATTCCATCGTTGAAGGAGCATCCGTATCAGCTGAGGCTAAGGCCCATTCGTGAGCTAGTTCTCGGTCAAATTGTGGCTCCAACATCATGGCCAATAGATTCGTAGCTTCGTAGGCTCCAAGGTCCTTCAGTCCATGTATATGCGTAGACCAAGTCTCATAAATATGAGTCAGATCCTTCCGATTATATCCGAATGAGGACCTTTTAGAGAGAAACTTGACATGCTCCTTTGCAATAGTTCGTGATCGGCCATACTTTCTCTGGAGAGCTTTCATTGCAGCATTATTGATGCTGCTTTTACTACCTCCCTCGTCTCCGGAGTATCCATCGACTCGAGAAGGAGACAAGTCCTTTCAGAGTCACGCAGAGTGGAATCCTTGTATATGACTGTTGTGAATAACTCCGAGAAACGCGTCCACTCTAGAGGAGAGCCATCATACTTTGGCAGTGACACTTTTAGTTTGGAAGACCTTGAATTGACTATTATTTCTGGCTTTGTGACTTGTGTAGATGTTGAAATAGGACAGTTAGCCTCTTGAGCTTGAGCTAGAGCTCGTGTAAGATGAAGCATTCCTTCACGCAGTTCTGCGCACATAGTGTGTATATCCTCATCATGAACATAATCCAATGTAGACTTTAAGTACTGTTCAATCTGAGAGTCCAGTCGAGTGATTCTGGATATGACTGAAGGAGCAAGTAGAGTGTCAGAATTATTAATTTCTTTAATGGTTTGAAATAAAATAACTCCTTCCTGATAGAACTTCATTTTTGAAATCATTTCTTCTATATTGAATATAACGTCTTGGTATTCTTCAAGTCTTGCTTCATCCTCTGCTTCATTTGAGGAGAGTTCTGAAAGATCGGGATTTTCTGCCAAAACTTCATCGTACTTATTTTGCAGGGCTTTATGGAGAGTTACGTGAGGTTTGATTTCATCTAATATACGAGTCAGGTCCACCATACGAAGGTCGTGAAGAGCTTTCTCTTCGAGTTTCTTGAATTTTCGAAAAACCCTGGTGAATTGTGCTCGCTGTATGGTACGCTTCTTCTTTATAGATTCCACGTCAGTAAGAATTTGAATTTGTTCCAATTGTTCGTGGAGCGATGTCATGGTAACAGGAACAAGCAGTCAGTGAATTTGAATCCAGAGAAAGTTAGAAAATGTATATACAGTAATCGTAACGGATAACTGAATTTGTAGGTAAGTGATATCCGTTGAGGAATATCAAAGTGGCAGTAAAGAACCAAGATTTCGAGTGAAAAGAGAATAGAGTGGCTATTGAAAAGCCGAGTTGACAGGAGGTAAGGAGAGTTTGGAGTGGCTATAGGTAAGCCAATGTGCTATGGAGGGCAGATTTACTGGAACGGTCTTCTATACTCGAAGAACAAGTATCCGGCTCGAAGGACAAAAAATGATGGGGTCGTAAATCCCAACACTTGGTTTCGAAATAGTAATCGAAGGACCAGCTCTGGGATAATTCACTGAGCAGTAGAAATAAGTTTCAATTGGTTAAATCACGATAGTAAATATGAGTACAACATGCTAGAACAATAGTAAGTGAATACAGTAGCGTAATTAAGGTGAATGAAAAAGTTTGTGCATTATATACGTTCACTTTGACAACTGAGACATCGACGAAGACATGGACGAAGACATCGACGAAGGCGAACTCGACGTCACCCGTTCACGCAGGTGCGGTCTGGTTTGACCTAGACATGAGTCAGAGTTTAATATGGTGAAATATTTTATAAGCAGGTTAATTTATTTTCATGAGCCAGAGGAGAGTGAAAATAAAACAGGAGAGTGAAATATCTCGCTATTACTCTGAAGGGTATGATAAGTGGTTTATTCTATGCTAGATATTTTCATTGCTATAGTTTGTGCTAGAACAGGTAACTCATTGTGTAAAGTTGGCTGTGGGGCTCCCCACATCCCCAGCTGATAATTTAGCAGCTGCTCTAACCAGTTTTGGTAGGCTACACCAGGAGAAGGTAGCTATGAAAACAAGGAAAACTGGTAAGATAGGCCTGTTGCTATAGTTATGGGTAATAAGCTTGCTCAATACAGTATAGTGAAATATCTTGAGTTATAGGGGGTGGGGGGTGGGGGTCATGTACATAACTAACATTGTGAAGATATCTAGCATGGAATCAATATAATTTGTTTTGTGGTGGGATATGTTATACAGTGGAAACAAAGGAAGTCCAGCAATTTAAACATATTCATAATAGGTATCTAGAGGTTGAAGATTATCTGGATTCTGCACCAACTACTAATCAAATGGCTATGACTACATGGTGACAGATTACATTAAATATATATAAGGAGAAAGTCCAGAGCATGGAATAGATGACAATAAGCAGTGGTCTATGGCAGATTGGGTTTGATATTGACCTCCTGCATATAAGCAATTTTCAATTGAATGCACTCAAACCATCTCACCCCTTCATTCATTGTCCATTAGTAATTTACAAACAATCACATTATTTCACAATACTTTTATTACATATAGTCACTGAACTTTCAATGATGTATTGTAAACTCTATATTAATGAAATATCCACTATTTTGTGTGTGTTAAGTTTATGTCAATGAGACTAAACAGCAAACTGAGTGTTCAATTAAGTTTAAAGCTATTTATGTATTTCCACATTCATCACACAATTTCAGTTAATAAGCTTGAAATGTGATTTATCTGTAGTATCTTCTGCAAATTACTGGATAAATCTTGGGCATGAACAAGAATCCCAAGCAGCTGAATATAAGAATGTTGTAGCATGTGTGAATAATGATGTAGCCCTGTAGGTACTGGTCATTACTTATGAAGACTCCATATAGAACACTTCCTGGAACAACAATAAATACAAACACAAGAGAAAACCCATTCACTTTCTTTGCATCACGAAAATGCTTCAATCTAAGTTTCCTAGTAGACCAAGCCACTATTGCTGTGCACAACACAAGAATCAAAATATATGCCAGAAGAGTTTGAAAATATGCCATCAGATTACCCTTACACACATAAACTATTTCCATATGAGTAGCATGAACTGTCTCCAGGATGGCAACATTGTATGAACCACGCACAGTCATTACTAAGAGAGTTATAATATTGGGCAAAAGAATTAGAAGAACATAAATGGCCATAGCCGAGTCTGAAGACACTCTTCCCAGCTTTTTTGAATTGTGGAAAATGTGGTAGACACGTAACATTTTTACAAGGAGAACAGCTATGAGAGTAGTCTGTGGAACACCGTAACCACTAACCCAGACCAAGAAAGAGCAGGTGTTGAAGTGAGGTGAGGGAGGGAGAGAGGTGTGCACAGCACGAGCAAGCAAGTTGACAACCACAAGATAGCAGCTGAGGATCATCAGTAAACTAAGGAGCCAGCTGGTGGCTCTGATTTCTGGCTCATTGCGGAAGTAAATAAACATAATCAGCACAGTTGTTATGGAAATAGTAGTAACAATAACTTCCACAATGTTTAACCAGAGGGGGTATATGGTGTTAACTTTAGTTGGGAGATCACTGGAGGGAAATGGTTTTGATGATAGTAATCAATTATTTTTAGTCACGATGTTATTCTTCACTCTGACCTGAATCTCCATTTTAGCATTGTTAACTTGAACAAAGACTAAATCTGGCCTGATGCTCTGAGTATTGTCAAATTTTTTGGTTTCTGTTGTATCACCAATAGTCCTTAAAGCTTGGGGAATGCTTAGTGACTTATTTGCTGCATGTATTAGCAACTCTATTGCATCCAGTTTTAATCGATAAGTTTCCTGAGCAAGAAGTCCAAAGAAATCACTCGCGTCCAGTTGGGTGTTTGTTCTAAAAATGAAGTCATTGGTCAGGAATATTACACCATGCAGGAAATAGTGATATTTGCAGGTGAAATTTACAGATGGAATATCCTGGATGTAAACTATCCAAGCATATTCTGGCCACAATTACCTATTTTCATAAGCTAAGCACAAAATATCTAGCATATTAGAAAATGGTACAGTAAGGAGGGTTATTTTTGTTCCAGAATCTATCACTGAATTTAACACATGACGAGATTTAGTAATTCCTCTCGTATACAATCCAAACAGATCTATTAATAAAGAAATTGATGTGTTTCTTTCTTGAGGTGGATATTTGAGGTAATTGTAGATGTCTCTTGCTAGATGGCTGTTGCTGGAGGTAACCACACCTACCCTGTGCCACTGAAGTGACTGGCACATGGTAAAAAAGGCATCAATAAGAGTAGTGACAGCTGGCGACATTAAGAAGACATCTTTATGATGAATTTTCCATCTAGGCTGTGGTGTGACAATCATCATTGGGATGGTTCTACCTTTTCCTGTTGTATTAGTAGCTCTTGTTATTGACTGTAGCATGTGCTTAACAATAGAGCACTCTCGGATACATCTCTGACAAACGAGTGCATAGTTCAGTGGTCTCGCTTCTACTTCTGTTGAAATAATTCTTTGCAATAGCTTTAGTCCAGACAGCAGCACACCCCCATGAGTGGTGAACTCACTACAGATTGTGCCTTTTAGAATTTCTATACTATAATTAAAATGCACCAGTTGCATGTCGTTAGTAGAATCTTCAACTAAAATGAGCAATTTTTCATCTTTTTCTCCACTTAATACTTGTATAAGCAACAATAAAGCCAGTGTAGTTTTGACCAATACCTCCATTTTAGTATTCGTACAGCAATAGCGACGTTTAAATGTATTTCCAATATTCTGTAGTATTTGTATTCATACTTCATAGGTTTCTTAAGTTGGGACTACAACAGAAAAGAAAAAAATGAAACTGAATGAGCAAGTTTCAGAATTGAACTGTAAACACAATTGTCTGTCAAGTAGATTCTGATTCATTTTTTCCCGGCTTAATTAATCTTTAGAAAAAATGAGATCACCCACTTAGTTTTGTATGTCCCATGGCATCATTAATGGAGCTCATTATCTAGATAAATTTTTCTAGGTAGCAAGATATTATACTAATTGTGCCAGCTAATTAGTTATAGTCTATTAGAACATGGTTCTGAGTATTTATGGCTTATGAAAGACTATATTCAACAATTTTCACCAAATATTCACTATTAGATCCAAATCTTTTACTTTATTGAGCAAAAACATTATTTTCTTAGAGGACAAGATAGCATTAAGTTTAATAATGACAATACTTATGCTAGTTTTACAGTACTATTCATTACTGTCATTAGACGCATGTGATTCCATTGAACAGCAATGGAGCTATCTGCAACACGAATGTCTGACTTCATGGCTAATATGTACACAAAACTTTGATGATTGTATGTACGGTCCATTTTGGGGACACGCAGTAGGTGCTCTGTGGAACAGGGACATATGCAAGATATCTATATAGGACTATCACCAAATGATGAATGGATGTACATTGTTGAGAAATCATGCATTACTTTAAATCTCACTACAGCAGCCAAACGATGCATACCTATAAAAGTCATCACTGAAATGTCTACTCTATTTTAATTGATAATTTGGCGATTGCTTTGATTACATACATTCTTGTAGCTAGTGACCATTTGCATTTTGATGCCAGTTTATACACAAGTGAGTAGCCAAGCTAAGAACTATTCTTGGATAACTTAGAATCCAAGTGATGTTTCAGTGATTGTATTGTGCTTCAGTAGTGCTGCATTTCCCAAACAACAAAAAGGAAATACAGTCACTTGTGTTCACAATATAGGTCACTATCTTAGATGGGCCGCGTTTGTAATACCAATTAAGAATTCTCCACTGATTTTTAAAAATAGATATTGCTCTTTTTTTCATTGTTGTTATTAAAACCTGCCAACAATGAAAATATTATGGTTCTGAGTAACTCTTGAAGACTACGAGTTCTTAGAACAGATGTAAGATTCCCAACCCCCAATATTTTCAATATGCTTGATGGTTATGTGATTTATAATGACAACAACAACAACAAAACATGGGAGACCAGAAATAGATAGCAAACACATTCTGCAGGTATAGCTAACTGCTCACATCTGATTGCTTATTAGTGTTCGTTAGAAAAGTTTGAAGACTTTAAAATAAACTTAATCAGGGTATTTTTTCTGAACCTCACAAGACTACAGTCCTTTCACTGTTTTTATATAGGCGGCTGTTTTCAATAATTGAGCACCAGAGAACCTCAGGTATGATAGGAATCAATATTAACCATACATATATACATTATAACCACAGGTATTGGTACTGTAGAAAGACCCTGACCACATTTTCTCTTTAAGCCGAAGACAAGATCAGTTGTAAATGCTTGACTGCTATTTAGCCAGTACAAGATCAGTTGTAAATACTTGACAGCTAATTAGCCGGTATTTTGTTCATATTTACACTTTGAGACTTGTTCAATTAGTATTATTACTTTTTCTTATTTCCAATAGTTCCAACTGAGTACACAGTGAGAGAACAAATTACATCAGAATGTATAATTGAATTTATGACAATACTAATTTAATAGTTTGCTATATGCTTTGGTTGTCATTTTACATATATTAAAGCGAATAAGATAGAAAAGTCACTTTAAAAATTATTTTTTATTGAAGATGCTACTCACATGGAGGAACCATCGGTAATATGTACAATTCATTATTTATAGTCCAAAAAACATTTGCTATTATAAATATCAAATAAATATTGCTACTGCTTCCTCAATTAATTCATATTAATAGCCACATTTATATTTAATTAATTATGCTTCAATGTTGAGGGCCAAAAAACTATATTGGATAATTGGATCAAAAAATGTTATTGTAACCCATTGTATATTATTAATGGCCTTATAAATAATGTTGTTGGTTTATACTTTAGTTGATTTTTAAGAATTGCTTTTTTCTACTATTTATGAAATGTTGCGAGGTTAATTCTCTCACTATTTTTGCTAAAGCACTCAATGATATATCTACCTGTACAGTTGTTTGAGCCTGAATTTCATTACAATTGATGTCTACTACTTTTCATTTTTTGTCTGAGTTTGGTTTCTTTGAAACAATACCTAATTTTATGATCTTCAACTTTATACTTTTCAATTTCATTTATGATTTAATTATATAGATAATATGCAGGATGGCAAATTTAGTTTTTGCTAAGTTTTGTATCTTCTTAGTTTGCATATATAGGAATACATAGAAGAAATGGTGCAAGGTAAGACAAATAGCATGCAAATTCAACCAATCACCCAACTTGAAAAGTATGCGGAGTCGGTGTATGCATGATTGAAAAGTGGATTTCTTATCACAATATGGCAGATGATTCAGAATTCTTTTAACAGATGCTGTATTTCAGCAATAATTTTCAAGCATAAAGACGCAGACATCTAATAGCAAGAAATATTGAATGCAATGGAGTTTTTTACTAAGGTACAATCACATTGTTCTCACACCATTTGAAGTCCTCATTTGTAAATATCACAATCCAACCATATTTGCATACAGTTGATATTAAAGTCAATGCTGATGCATGCAATTGTAAACAAATTTTTTTGTTTAAACTAATATACAAATAATTTCATTCATAAAAATACATTTATCAACAATTACTTTTATACATGATCATATAAAACTAGATATCAATAAAAAAATATAATGGCTACAATTCAGAATGTACAAAACACAAACAAGTCTCTATTTAGTGCAAACAACACAGTTGAGTTCTTGATGGGTATTGTAAGGCCTACAAGGAAGACCATTGCAGTCCGCTTCAATATGGTAGAATAGTGCTCCATTACTATCGGCTTGACTTCTGGGCAATACTTGCATTTCTTTATCTACACATTGAAAACTAGTGCGTTTGTGCCACTTGCCTTCTGCCATGAGGTAGCCATAGTATTCTGTAGTCCAGGTAGGGGGGCAGATGTACTTGGCTGGGATGGTGATGAGGGCAGACCTTGTAGAGACATGGCAGACTGCACATGGTACATTGTGATTATTACTTTTTATATGGCTCTTGTATTCTACTCCAAGTACCCTGGAGTGATCCTGTACTCCTGAGCGATATGTCAAGTTTGATTTATACTCAGGATCTTTAGGCATACACAGATAGTTAGCTCCTCCTCCAGACAATGTGTAATAAGTGCCAGCTGCTATTCCACTATAGACTAGTACAACATTTGGGATTGAAGGGCAGGCCATGTGGCCCCATCTTATGTATGTTACGCCTCCACTTTTAGGACCAGGTGGACCTACGCTGCCAGCTTTTCCTGGCTCTCCCTTTTGTCGGGCTGGGGTATAAAGGACTGAACGAGGGGGAAAGACATGGACACGGAAAAAAAATGGGGAAAAGAGGGAGAGGAGAGGGGAAAAGGGGGGAGAGAGAGAAAGAAAGAGGAGGAGAGAGTTTCTAAGTGAAAAACTCTAAAATAAAAAAAAATGTGACATTCAGTGGGAATCGAACTCAGTTTTTTCCCCAAAAACTGATCTTGGGCCGAGCCCCGTGCAGCCTAGCCTTCGGGTGTGTAACATTTTTGTGGCCAATTACCTAGTTCCCAACGCCCATTGTCCGCAGCGCAAGCGCTCACTACGCAGCGCAAGCGCTCACTACGCTAGAAAAGCAGGTCCAGACGCAGCACTCGCAGTCTTGTAGTAGCAACGGTGTTCAGCTTTATGCAGCAACTCTACTCAAGGTTTTTTTCTGCCAGGGAAGGAAGGTGAGCACAACACTGTTAAGATATTCCTGCATATATTAAGCCTATCTTTAGTGGGGCTGGCCAGTTGTGAAATAGCAGCATGCTGTCTAGAGTCATTAGCAGTATTATGTCAAGCTAATCTTGATTCAGATATTAGGAAGACTTGTCAGTTGTGAACCAGCAACATAGTTAATGCTTGTAGTGCATGCACTTGCTGCTGTCCAGTGCCATAAATAGACATGTTTGAAGGTTAAGCTAATCTTGATATTAACGAGGCTTGTTGTGTAATTAGCAGCATGCACTCAAGAGTCTCAGTTTTTCATGAGCAACTGTGTGCATTTTTTAAAAAAAAACTGCTATTAATATACCTATGCTTAAACCATTTAACGAAACATTAAGATTTATTATATATAATTTTTGACTATTTACTTGTGAATGAAGAGCACAAGTTAGCATGCAGTTGTCTGTGGAGTGCATTGGTCTTTTTTTACACGATATTCTTTCAATAAATGTAGTTTGAAGGGTGGATCCCTGGCTCCCTCGGCTCCCTCAGCCCCGCCGGCTCCCTTTGCCCTGCCAGCCCTGCCGGCTCCCTCTGCCCCGCCGGCTCCCTCTGCCCCCTCCCTGCCGGCTCCCTCTTCCCCCTCAGCCTTGCTGGCTCCCTCTGCCCCGCCGGCTCCCTCTGCCCCCTCCCTGCCGGCTCCCTCTGCCCCCTCAGAAAGAGAAGTGGAGAGAAGGAGGAGGAGGATTGCGTTTGAAAGAACGCAGAGAGAGAGGGAGAGAAGAGAGAGGGAAAGACACTATAAAGAGATAAGACAAAGGCAAAGGCAGAGAGAAAGAGACTCAAGAAGAAGGGAACAAGAGAGAAGACAGAGGTGGCAGAGAGAGAGTGATGGAAAGAGAAAGAAGGATAAAGAAGAGAGGAGGGAGAAAGAGTTGGAGAGAAGAATCAAGGCAGAACAACTGGAATGGATCAACCAGAATGAAAAAAAAAAAAGAAAAGAAGAAAAAGAAAAAAAATACGAAAAATACTTGAGGAAATGTTTGAAAAAAGAAAAAAAAGAAAAGGAGGAAAAAAAAATATTATTCGATCAAACTAATTTTTTTAATTTCTAATTTATTTCTAATTTCTAATTTATAATTTATTTCTAATTTCTAATTTATTTCTAATTTCTAATTTCTAATTTATTTCAACTAATTTTCTAATTTTTATTTATTATTATTTTCTTTCAACTTACTTCAATCTTTCTAATCTTTATCAACTAATTTTTATTATTTTCAACTAATCTTTAATATTCAAATTTTCATGATTATTTTAATCAATATAAAAGTAGATTGAAGGGTATTTGAACGATTGAGGGTACATTAAATTAATAAGTTGAAGATTGACTATGAAACAAGCATGGAAGTTCGGTTGTATTCAGCAGATGTGGACAAACTGTAGGCAGTACTGTCAGCAACCTGGCATAGTCGAGTTCTCAGCCAACACCATCACGAACAGGTAGTACTGCACACATCTCCTCAGTCTCCATGGCTGGCTTCATTGAAACAAGAGTGCTTTCATCTAAAAGATAAACATATCAACAATAAAAGAATAATAGCAAAGAACATAAACATATTTAAATGCATAATTAAATAGTAGACTCTGAAATTAAGCTGTATAGATTGAGGTTAATGGCATACACCACAAAATAGCTTGGTACATTTAAAGCTGCGATCTCCTTGCCAATGTGACCAGCAGGTCATCTTCACCAGCAGGACTTCATTGCTTTTCTTCACTTGCAGGACTTATTCTTCACCTGCAAGATTTATTTTCCTTGCTTCCTTGCTTCCCTGCTTCCTTGCTTCCTTGCTTCCTTGCTTCCCTGCTTCCTTGCTTCCTTGCTTCCCTGCTTCCTTGCTTCCTTGCTTCCTTGCTTCCCTGCTTCCTTGCTTCCTTGCTTCCTTGCTTCCTTCACTTGCAGGATTTAGCTTCTTTTATTCACCTGCAAGACTTCTTCTTCACCTGCTGGACTTTTCTTCACCTGTATCGGATCATCACTGGAAGCCATAGTGTTGATTCAACACTATGGCTTCC